>ERZ779649.1268-NODE-1268-length-14900-cov-2.238801_pt1 | contig 14900 bp, 8 predicted proteins | sample MGYA00511882_ERZ779649 | MGnify/ENA primary metagenome ERZ779649 (study PRJEB29588, sample SAMEA2157793) | human gut metagenome | biome: human gut; feature: human-associated habitat; material: faeces | place: Denmark | collected 2008/2010 ... | reverse complement strand
CTGCAGGAGGCCGACGGCGGTACGTTGTTCCTGGACGAGATCGGCAACCTGTCCTACAAAAGCCAGATGCTCCTTCTGCGTGCCTTGCAGGAGAAATGCTACAGGCCGGTGGGCTCGACCCGGGAGCGCAGTTTTGACATCCGCCTGATCGCCGCCACTAACGAGAACCTGGAAGAGGCTATCGCCGAAGGACGTTTCCGTGAGGACCTGTTTCACCGGCTGAACGAGTTCACCATCCGTGTCCCCCTCCTTTCGGAATGCCCGGAGGATATCCTCCCGTTGGCCCGTTTCCTTCTGGGGCACCTCATGAAAGAGCACCGCAAACGGGTGCAGGGTTTCGACCGGCTGGCGGAGGCAGCCCTGAGGCGGTATCCCTGGCCGGGCAATATCCGTGAGCTGAGGAACACTCTCCGCAGTGCCCTGCTGCTGACGGACGGGGAGTGGATCACCGCGACTTCCTTGAACCTGGATCTGACGTTAAAACAGGAAGAGGTACCCACCCTCACGGAGGAGGAAAAAGAGAGGCAGCTGTTACTACAGACACTCGAACAAGCCGGAAACAACCGGGCAAGGGCCGCCAAGATGCTTAGTATCAGCCGGACCACCCTGTACGAGAAGTTGCGGAAGTACGGCATCATCTGACGCATGGAAGGTCACGGCCAAAAGGGGGACGTGAAAACCGACTCCCCCAGGAGTTAACTTTCCTTGTCTTGCCTTCAAAGCAGATTCCGCTTATGTTTGCAACAGACGGATAGAATATAAAGCGTTTATTATAAATCATTTACCAAATAAATATATTATAAGCCATGAATATCCTACCTCTATGCGGCAAACTCAGCCTTGATATCTGCGATTTTGAACGTCGAAAACGCATGTGGCAGACAGGCCTTGCCCAGGCCATGCGCCTGTCCCCGCCGTCAAACGACATCCGGAAGATTATCGAAACGAGGCTGCTGGAACCGGTTGTAAGGGAGTTGGGGCGGAAAACCGGACAAGACATCCGGTACAGGGTGCTCTCCCGGGACACCTGCTTCCATCTGCTATGCAAGGGAAGGGAATTCGCCTTCATATCCCTTCCCAATCCTTCCACCGGCAGAGTGTTCATCCAATACCTGAACGAAAACGCGAGACGGGCCTCCCCGCTGAGAGAGCTGCGGAATACGGATGAAATCAGTTCGTTCCTCCAGGAGCGGTTTCCCATATGACATTCCCCGGCTGACAGCCGGCAGTCAAAGGGGCTTACAGAAAGTGTACGCTTCCCTTACAATTTTGTAAGGCGGGTGTACACTTTTCATTTACACCCTCAATCCTAATCCGTCTTCCACTACATTGATTGCCTGCCTTTTATAATATTCCCCTGATAAAATCCGTCCGCTGGTACGGCATTCGTTTCCCTTGTCATTGAACGTAAAACTTAAATTGGAATCTTATGGAAACATCAATGGCAGACCGTCTTCTCGGTTGCTTTGCGAAAGCCGTCCGGGAAAAGAAAGAGCTTACAGAAGTAGAATTGTCATCCGCCTATACAGAATTCATGAACCGCCTGCAATCGATAACCGACGGTGGGCAGCCCATCATCATGAAGCTAAGGCAGCTGCACCGTCTGGAACTGGAGCTGGAAACCTACCGGCACAGGGCATATCCCGTCCTTGAGGGCCTGGCAGACATCTACTTGACAAAAGCCGCCGCCCTTGTCAGAATGGAGACGGACCTACTCCATTTCATGGCGGACCATCCCGGAATCCATACTACACCGTCACCTGCCGACGAAAAGGCAAGGAATCGTCCCGCCCTCCACTGGAAAGGCTCCCAGGCAAATCTGATGGAACTTGTCTCCTCGCTGGATTATTCCGGCCTGGTGACGGACGGGAAAGGAAACCGCCAGTCCTTCGCCGCCCTGGTCGCGGCATTCGAAACCCTTTTCAATGTCACCCTGCCCAAGCCCTACGACCTTCGTGCCGACCTTGCCCGTAGAAAGAAGAACCTTTCCGTCCTGCTTCCCAAACTCCGGGAAACCTACGAGAAAAACATCGTGAACTGCGGGATCGACCGGCATTGAACCGGCGGGGAAACATCCCTGTCAGTAAAAGTCATCTCCTGTCAGGGATAGTCACCTCGCGCCGTTTGGCGCATAGCGGAATTCTCACTTATTTTGCTCCCGAAAAGATAACCATAAAGAAACAGAAGCAATATGGCAAGAATCAAGCAGACACAGAAACCGCAGGATGTCTCCTCCCAGCCCTGAAGAGGCGGGCGCAAGCCGAAGGATGAATCCGAACTTCATTCCTATTATTACGGGTTCCGCCTGGACGAAAGGCAGAACATCGAATTCGAGAGGCTCTACGCGAACTCCGGTGCGAAGACCAGGTCCCAGTTCATCCTCTCGGCCATTTTTGGCAGACCGCTGAAGGTGGTGAAGATCGACAAGGCCGCCACGGACTTCTACATCCGGCTAACGAACCTGCAGAGCGACTATCGCCGCGTGGGAGTGAACTACAACCAGGTGGCCAAGGCCGTCCACAGCGGGGAACTGACCGAAAAGAAAGCCCTCGCCCTGCTTTACAAGCTGGAACAGCTGACCGTGGAGTACATCTCGCTGAACAAAGAGATTATCCGTCTCACTAAAGAATTTGAGCGATGGTTGCAAAGATAACATCCGGGGTGTCCGTCTACGGGGCGCTTTATTACAACCAGGAGAAAGTGGACAAGGGCAAGGCCCGGACACTGGCATGGAACCGTATCATGGAGCGTCCCGACGGCACGACCGGCATCCCGGAGTGCATGCGCAGTTTCGAGGCCTACCTTGCAGCCAACCGCCGGACGGAAAAGCCGGTGATCCACCTCTCGCTCAACCCCCATCCCGACGACAGGCTCTCCGACGGACAACTGGAGGCCATCGGGCGGGAATACATGGAGAAACTGGGTTACGGTGACCAGCCTTACATCATTTTCCGGCACGAAGACAATGCGCGTCCCCATATCCATATCGTCTCCTTACGTATAGACGAGCAGGGCAGGAAGATAAGGGATTACAAGGAGTGGGAACGTTCCATGAAAATCTGCCGGGAGCTGGAACAGAAATACAGACTGGCCCCGTCAATGAAAGAAGAACGTAAGATCTCCGGCGCCATGACAGCGGTGGAGTACCGCAAAGGTGACCTGAAAGGCAAAGCACTGATCAGTTGGAAATATCAGCAATACATGCGCGACTATCTGGCTACCGTTCTTGCTGTAGACGAAAACATAGGCCGCCTGCTGAACTATCTGGAAAAAACAGGAGAACTGGATAATACCATCATCATCTATACTTCCGACCAAGGCTTCTTCCTTGGCGAGCACGGTTGGTTTGACAAACGTTTCATGTATGAAGAATGTCAGCGCATGCCGCTTATCATTCGCTTTCCAAAAGCAATCAAAGCCGGAAGCACCAGCAATGCTATCAGTATGAATGTGGACTTTGCTCCCACTTTCCTCGACTTTGCCGGAATAGAAATTCCATCGGATATCCAAGGCTCTTCTCTGAAACCAATTCTGGAAAATGAAGGTAAGACTCCGGCAGACTGGCGCAAAGCTGCTTACTACCATTATTATGAGTATCCGGCAGAGCACTCTGTAAAACGTCACTACGGAATCCGTACACAGGACTTCAAACTGATTCATTTCTATAACGATATCGATGAATGGGAAATGTATGATATGAAAGCTGATCCGAGAGAGATGAACAATGTTTTCGGGAAGCCGGAGTATGCTGAGAAACAGAAAGAGTTGATGCGACTACTCGAAGATACTCAGAAACAATATAAAGATACTGATCCGGACGAAAAGGAAACAGAACTTTTCAATGGAGACAGAAGACTAATGAAGAATCGTTAAATAATAAATATAGGCACGAATGTCACGGATTTCACGGTTTTGCTTCGCTTTATCGTGTTCGAGAATCCGTAAAACCTATATCATTTGTGCCTAAAAAAGTATAATACGAAAGTTTCATTTGAATAGAAAAAGAATTAACCCAAAATAATTATATCATGGACAGAAGAAATTTTATAAAAAGCACTGGTTGGTCTTTTCTAGGACTGGCAGCTTCAGGCAACCTGCTTGGTTCTTGCGCAGCAGGAAGCAAAGAAGCTAAAAAGATAATGCCATCGGCGAGTAATCTGAAGATGTACTGGGGCGACTTACACAACCATTGTAATATTACATACGGACACGGTGACATGCGCGATGCTTTCGAAGCAGCCAAAGGACAACTGGATTTTGTAAGCGTGACTCCCCACGCTATGTGGCCCGACATACCCGGTGCAGACGATCCGCGTCTGAAATGGGTGATTGATTATCATACCGGTGCTTTCAAGCGCCTACGCGAAGGGGGATATGAGAAATACGTAGCTATGACAAATGAATACAATAAAGAAGGCGAATTCCTTACTTTTGTCGGCTATGAAGCTCACAGTATGGAGCATGGTGACCATGTTGCACTCAACTACGACCTTGACGCACCGCTTGTAGAATGTACTTCTATCGAAGACTGGAAACAAAAAGCCAAAGGGCACAAAGTATTTATCACTCCGCACCACATGGGTTATCAGGGAGGCTATCGCGGTTACAACTGGAAATGCTTTACCGAAGGAGATCAGACTCCTTTCGTAGAAATGTATTCCCGTCATGGTCTGGCAGAAAGTGACCAGGGTGATTATCCGTATCTACATGATATGGGGCCTCGCCAATGGGAAGGAACCATCCAATACGGTCTTGAATTAGGAAATAAGTTCGGAATCATGGCTTCTACGGACCAGCACTCCGGTTATCCCGGAAGTTATGGTGACGGACGTATCGGTGTATTGGCTCCGTCACTGACTCGTGACGCCATTTGGGACGCTCTTCGCACTCGTCACGTATGTGCCGCAACCGGTGATAAGATATTAATAGACTTCCGTCTCAACGATGCTTTTATGGGCGATGTAGTACGTGGCAACAGCCGCCGTATCTATCTGAACGTTGACGGAGAAAGTTGTATCGACTATGTAGATATCGTAAAGAACGGACAGATTCTGGCCCGTATGAATGGTCCATTGACTCCGGTTGCTCCCGAAGGTGACACGGTACGCTGCAAAGTAAAAGTAGACTTCGGTTGGAACCGTGAAGAAAGGTACGTACACTGGCAAGGAAAATTGTCTGTTGACAAAGGACGCATCCTGAGTGTAACCCCATGCTTCCGCGGCGCAGCTTTCACTTCTCCGCAAGAAGGGGAAACAGAATTTCACACTCATGTGAACCGTATTGTATCTGTAGGCGATAAAGAAACGGAACTGGATATGTACAGCAGCAAAAATCCGAATACGACTACCGCCGCCATGCAAGCTGTCATCCTTGAACTGGAAATGCCCAAAGATGGAAAAGTCATTGCCGAATTCAATGGCAAGAAATTTGAACATACATTAGGAGAGTTGCTTGAGGGGTCACGCTCTCACTTCATGATTGGCTGGCTGAGTGAAGCGATTCTTTTCAACCGTGCTATGCCCGAAAGTTGTTTCAAGCTGGAACATTACATGGAAGATAAAGAGCCTCAACGTGATACGGACTATTACTATGTACGTGTTCGTCAACGCGACGGACAATGGGCGTGGAGTTCACCCATCTGGGCAGAAAGAGTATAAGTTGGTATATGAAAGGAAACAGTTGCTTTGTTTGTGCCAAGCCGTTGGCACAGTTGTGTCAAGCCGTTGGCACTACTATGCCAACGCGTTGGCACAAGCGTGCCAATAGGGTGGCACAAACATGGCACAGTATAAACGAATTTAAAGCATACCTGGTTATATGAAAAAAGAATACGCTATAGGAATTGATCTTGGCGGGACTTCTGTGAAATACGCTCTTATTGACAATAACGGCGTATTTCACTTTCAAGGGAAGCTCCCGTCGAATGCCGACGTATCAGCCGAAGCTGTCATCGGGCAATTGATCAAGGCAGTCAATGAAGTGAAAAACTTTGCCGAAGCAAAGGGATATACAATAGCCGGTATCGGGATAGGAACACCGGGAATTGTCGATTGTACGAATCGTATCGTATTGGGAGGTGCGGAGAATATTCAAGGTTGGGAAAATCTGAAACTGGCAGACCGGATGGAAAAAGAGAGCGGACTTCCGACCCAACTGGGAAATGACGCTAATCTGATGGGACTCGGCGAAACAATGTACGGAGCCGGAAACGGAGCCACCCATGTTATCTTTCTGACTGTAGGAACCGGTATCGGTGGCGCAATCGTAATTGACGGCAAGCTTTTCAACGGATATGCCAACAGAGGTACCGAACTGGGACATGTCCCTTTAATAGCCAATGGCGAACCTTGCGCCTGCGGTTCAGCAGGGTGTCTGGAACATTATGCTTCCACTGCTGCACTGGTCCGTCGTTTCAGCAAACGGATAGCCGAAGCCGGCATATCTTATCCGAATGAAGAAATAAACGGAGAATTGATCATCCGTCTCTATAAACAAGGAGATAAGATCGCTGTCGAATCACTGGAAGAACATTGCGATTTTCTCGGACACGGTATTGCCGGATTTATCAATATCTTCAGCCCGCAAAGAGTCGTTATCGGTGGAGGACTGTCTGAAGCCGGAGATTTCTATATTCAGAAAGTAAGTGAGAAAGCCCTCCGTTATGCCATTCCCGACTGTGCCGTAAACACGGAAATTATGGCTGCTTCTTTAGGAAACAAAGCAGGAAGTATCGGAGCGGCATCACTTGTATTTACTCAACTTTCCGCTCCTAACTTAGTCAGATTATGAAGAAAAAACAGGGCTCACCCACTGATCAACAATAGGACCGTCAGCCTGAAAGAACTCTTTCTAAAAAATGATTCTAATGAAACAACGATACTACTTACTCCTATTATTTACAGCACTGCTTTCCGGCACTGGATATGCGCAGAAAAGCGTTATGCATTTAAGTCAATCCACGCTGATGCATGAAGTTCGTGAAACACCTTCTCCATTGGACGGACAACACATTGCTGTCAATCCGCCACGCTTTATGTGGCCGGATAAATTTCCTCATCTCGGAGCCGTACTGGACGGTGTAGAAGAAGAGGACTACAAACCGGAAGTTACTTACCGTATCCGGATCTCACGCGACCCGGAGTTCCAATCAGACGTAATCACCGCCGAGAGAAACTGGGCATTCTTCAACCCTTTCAAACTCTTTGAGAAAGGAAAATGGTATTGGCAACATGCCTATGTAGATAAAGATGGAAAAGAAGAGTGGTCACCTGTCTATCATTTCTATGTAGACGAACAGACACGAACATTCAATCCGCCTTCCTTACAAGAAGTATTGACTAAATTGCCTCAAAGCCACCCACGCATTCTGCTCGATGCGAAAGACTGGGATCATATCATTGAACGGAATAAAAATAATCCGGAAGCACAGCTATATATTCAAAGGGCGCAGGAATGTCTCAACCATCCGTTGAAACACCTGGAAGAAGAAATCGATACGACACAAGTAGTCAAACTGACTAACATTGTACAATACCGTTCTGCCCTGATTCGCGAAAGCCGAAAAATAGTGGACCGTGAAGAAGCAAATATCGAAGCTATGGTACGTGCTTACTTACTGACCAAAGAAGAGATTTACTACAAAGAAGGAATCAAGCGTCTTGCCGAAATCCTTTCATGGAAAAACAGCAAATACTTTGCCGGAGACTTCAACCGTTCAACCATCTTATCTATGAGCACTTCCGCCTATGACGCATGGTATAACTTGCTGACTCCGGAAGAAAAGAAACTGCTATTGAGAACTATCCGAGATAATGGCAAGAAATTCTATCATGAATACGTAAATCATCTTGAAAACCGTATTGCCGACAATCACGTCTGGCAAATGACTTTCCGTATTCTGAATATGGCAGCCTTCGCCACCTATGGAGAATTGCCGATGGCTTCTACTTGGGTAGACTACTGCTACAACGAATGGGTATCACGTCTGCCGGGACTTAACACGGACGGAGGATGGCACAATGGAGATTCTTACTTCCACGTCAATCTTCGTACGTTAATCGAAGTTCCTGCTTTCTACTCACGTATCAGTGGTTTCAACTTTTTTGCCGATCCCTGGTATAATAACAATGCGCTTTATGTAATCTACCACCAGCCTCCGTTCTCCAAATCTGCCGGACATGGTAATTCACACGAGACTAAGATGAAACCCAATGGAACACGGGTAGGCTACGCCGATGCACTGGCACGGGAATGCAACAACCCGTGGGCTACCGCTTATGCACGTACGATCCTGCAAAAAGAACCGGACATCATGAAAAAGTCTTTCCTTGGAAAATCAGGAGATTTGACCTGGTATCGTTGTACAACCAATAAATCTCTCCCAAAAGAGGAACATTCCCTGGCGGAACTGCCTATGACGAAAGTCTTTAATGAAACAGGAATTGCAACCATGCATACTTCACTGGGAAATATAGAAGAAAATGCTATGTTATCATTCCGCTCCAGCCCGTACGGTTCTACTTCACATGCACTTGCCAATCAGAACGCATTCAATACCTTCTACGGTGGCAAAGCTATTTTTTATAGTAGCGGACATCGTACCGGATTCACTGACGATCATTGTATGTATTCATACCGGAATACCCGTGCTCATAATAGTATTCTTGTGAACGGAATGACTCAAACTATTGGTACAGAAGGATATGGATGGATTCCACGCTGGTATGAAGGAGAAAAGATTTCGTATATGGCAGGAGATGCTTCCAATGCATATGGAAAAATCACCGCTCCTATCTGGCTGAAACGCGGTGAACTATCAGGTACTCAATATACTCCCGAAAAAGGATGGGATGAGAATAAGCTGGATTATTTCCGTCGCCATATCATCCAGCTAGGGAATACCGGTGTATATGTGATTTACGATGAATTGGAAGGTAAAGAAGCTGTCACGTGGAGTTACCTTCTACATACAGTAGAGCTCCCTATGGAGATGCAGGAACTTGGCAATGAAGTAAAAGTCACAGGAAAGAACAAGGCGGGAGGTATATCTGTCGCGCATCTTTTCAGTTCTGCTAAAACAGAGCAAGCCATTGTAGATACATTCTTCTGTGCTCCGACCAACTGGAAGAATGTAACCAATGCCCAAGGAAAAGCGGTGAAGTATCCTAACCACTGGCACTTCTCCTCCACAACTGTTCCTTGCAAGATTGCCCGTTTCCTTACTGTAATGGATACGCACGGAAATAACCGTCCGGACATGAAAGTCATCCGCAAAGGAAACACAGTACAAGTAGGTGACTGGATAATTACCTGTAATCTGACTGATAAAGGAAAATCAGCTATCAGCGTCACTAATAAAACGGAGAAAGTTTCTCTAAACTATGATGCTGGTAAAAAGGAAGGTGTAACTATTGTAACCGATCAGGTAAATGGCAAACAAGTAAATAAAGTTTTAACAGACTATTTACCGGACTTCGAAATATAATTATCAGTTCTCAATCATTAGCCCCCGATATTTATGGCATGCCAACATATCGGGGGCTATTATTATATATGCAACGATCAAACATTGAATCCTGCAAAAACGTTATATTTGCAGACAGAAATAAAAAAAGAAACAAAAAATGAAGTATATCGGAGCACATGTAAGCGCATCCGGCGGTGTGGAGTTCGCCCCCATTAATGCGCATGAGATAGGAGCAAATGCGTTTGCTCTATTTACCAAAAACCAACGTCAATGGGTGAGCAAGCCTTTGACCGAAGAAAGTATCCAACTTTTCAAAGAGAATTGTGAGAAGTACAATTTTCAGGCGGACTATATTTTACCACACGACAGTTACCTCATTAATCTGGGACATCCCGAAGAGGAAGGACTGGCGAAAAGCCGCGCTGCCTTTTTGGATGAGATGCAACGCTGCGAACAACTAGGTTTGAAACTACTCAATTTCCACCCTGGCAGTTCTCTCAATAAAATAGCGATAGAAGATTGTCTGGCACTTATCGCAGAAAGTATCAATATCACCCTTGAAAAGACTAAAGGAGTAACGGCAGTAATAGAAAACACAGCCGGACAAGGCAGGAATCTGGGAAGCGAGTTCTGGCAACTTAAATATATCATCGACCGGGTAGAAGATAAAAGCCGTGTCGGTATCTGCCTGGATACTTGCCATACATACACGGCAGGGTATGATATCGTAAATGATTATGATAAAGTGTTCGATGAGTTTGAGAAAGAAGTAGGATTCAAGTATTTACGTGGTATGCACCTGAATGATTCTAAAAAAGAATTAGGCAGTCATGTTGATCGCCATGATAACATTGGTAAAGGGTTAATCGGAAGTACGTTCTTTGAAAAATTAATGAAAGATTCAAGGTTCGACAATATGCCGCTTATTCTCGAAACACCTGATGAAAGTAAGTGGGCAGAAGAGATTTCATGGCTGAGAAGCGTTGAATAACAGAGATAACCGATCCCAATTATACAAAGAATATGCCAATAGCCGGAAGTGTATCATTCCGGTTATTGGCATAAATTAGTAACACAAATTCAGTAGATACTTCACTAATAAATATTTGCCATACTGACTAAAGGCTCATAGAGTTTCTCTATATCCTGTGAATCCATCTCTATCTGCACCTGATCGCCCGGCATCAGCCGTTGTCCTTTAGGAGCCCAATTTTTCCGGTCACGATGAACGTTAATAATAACACAACGTTCCGGCAAGCGAAGTTCATCTACTATTTTACCATCCAGATAAGAGCCACTCATGACCTCTACTGATAAAGTATAGCGGGGCTCTTCTTTAAAGGCAGGGGAGTTAATCATATCATCATATAAAATCACATTGAAGGGTTTTATCTGGAGCATCTCCGTGAAATAGTAAGTCAATCCCCCCACGACAATAGATGGATAAAAGACTTCCAGATGTCCCGTTATCTCTGTAATAAGTACGATAGCCGTCAGTGGAGTACGAACTACAGCTACAAGAAAAGCTGACATACAAATTAACATGATATAGCTGATGTTTTCATAAGCAATCACTCCCTGCCGGACCATTATCAAGGCTACGATTTGTCCCAGCAATCCTCCTGTTACCAATGTAGGGATGAAACTTCCTCCCGGCAAACCCGAAGAAAAAGAAAAGATACTGAATACAAAGTGTAGCAACATCATGCCTACAATCCAAAGAATATGCGTATCCGGACTCGTTGCCTGCAAAAGTAAGAATTGCTCTCCTCCACCAGTCAGATTGACTTCGGCCATAGAAATAAGGAAAGCGATAAAAAGGAGATATAGCATCTTCACATACTCCGGATGCTTGATGGCGGGATAAATCCGTTTAACTTGAAGAGTCGTGACGGAAAAGAACTTTCCGAAAACAGACACCACAGCTGCCAACAAGAGAAACAGCTTAACCTGTGACCAGAAAGTCATTCCCGGTACAATGGCATCGATCTGAAAATAAGGGCTGATCGGAAATATCCAACTGGCAACTCCACCCGCCACTACTCCTGCCAAAAGAGTAGTAATGGCTGTCTTTGGAGCATCAAACCGTTCAATAGATTCGATAACGAGTAAAGAAGAAGCCAATGGGGCAGCAAACGCGGCAGCTAGTCCCGCACCGGCACCTGCGGCCAATAACTGTTTTCGTTCACCAGTAAGCACTCTCCCCCATTTAGAGACCAAAAATCCTACATACGAACCAATCTGTACAGAAGGACCTTCGCGTCCTAAAGACAACCCGGTGCTTAACGCAAGTATTCCACCCACGAATTTAGCAACCAGTTCGATGAACGGATGTTTATATGCCACCCTGCCGTTAATTACTCCACGTGTTTGCGGAATACCTCCACCCGTTATCAAGGGCATCTTCTTCACCAACCATGATACGAATATAAGAATCCCCCACATCAACAGGAAGAGAGGAAGATACCAGTACCATTTAGGGTGCGAATTAAAGAAATCATGCCGAAGATTAAAGAAATACTGAAGCATATAATGGTAGGGTACAGCAATAAGCCCTGTCAGTAATCCAACAAAGATACTGACAAAGTAAAGCCGCGCATCAATCAATTTAAGCTTAAAGATACGCCAGCGCCCTTTATCTTTTAATTTTTTTATCAGTCGAAACATTCAACAGGGGTTTCATTGTTTTAAATGCATGGATACAACAATGGAAACCCCGTTGAGGTTTTTGAATTTCCTTTAAAATTCAGGTGAATAACGATTTAAATAACATCTATTGTTATCTTCTTCAATGTCCCATCAGATTGAGACGCAATATAACATGTACCATAAAATAAGAACCCAGGGCATTATAATCTACATCACGAATAGCCGAGGGAGTAATGGTACGTACCAATGAAATGTCCTGGTGGAGTATATCATATATTTTAAAACGAATCAATAATTGCTTCTTTTTCAGAAACGCCTTGGAAAGTTGACTATTCCACATAAAGTTCTCGCGTGCATTCCCTTCATAGTCATAACCTTCCCGGATAAAGTAAGTCAGGTCTGTATACAGTTCTACCCCCCAGGGAAGATAAAGCTGCAACTGTGTTCCGATCTGGTAATCATAAGTCTCAGTCCTCTTTTCTCCAACATTATTATACGAGCTATTATAAAGCAATCCGGCAAATCCTGTAATCTCTACCTGACAGGTTCGATAAGTTAACTGTAAGCGTTCACGGGCCGTCAAATGCTTTACTGTACTTTTCATTGGTTCCTCTCTATTCAGCGTAGTATATCCATTTTGATTTCGGTATTGTACATAAGAATAGGTGCGGAATATCCAGCTACGATTCCTGAAAGGAGTGTTCAGAGAGAAAGAACCTAAGGCCCGCCAATTACCATTCATATTCATCGGAGTCGTAACACGTCCACCCGTTTCTTCATCATAGGTCACTTGATTGGTTACACTGTTGACTGTATTCTCCACCAAAAGGGAAGCTACAATGTTGCGCTGACGCTTCGTATGATACGAATTGAAGTTTAACGTAAAAGTATTCGTGTATGAGGGCTTCAAAGCAGGATTACCGATACGGATATTCAACGGATTCGTCCGATCTTCCACCGGTTGCAAATCACGGACATTAGGCTGACGTCCTTTTCCCCGATATACTATCTGTAAGCGGGTACGCTTCGAGAATTTATATCGGAAGTTAACCGTAGGAGAGAAATTCAGAACTGATCTCTTCAAAGGCTCTTCCGGGGGATCACTCAATAAAGAATGACTGACCGACTTTTGAGGCTCCAAATCTACACCTACATTATAATTATACTTCTTACGGGAAGTACGCACAGCCAAGTTGAGCAGATGATTGCTATATTGATTTTCAAACTGATTGCTAGCACTTTCATCATAGTCGGGAGTAAATTCTCCTAAATCCTCATTCCAATCATAAACAAAACGATCCGAATTATTCACCTTATACTGATAACTGTAACGAAGCTGAAGATGATGCATCCAAAGTAACGGTTCTACATATACAAGCTGTACCCTATAATTATATCCGTCGATATCATCTTCAATCTTTTGATTCTTACTATCTTCTCTGTCATTTTTAAAGTAATGTGTAGTAGAAAGATTCTTCCTGTCATTAGAAGAAGAATTCGTTCCATAATCTACTTTTAAGGCAACATTCCTTCCTTTCTGGCTAAGTTTACGGCTAAGTTGTAGCATCATTGTCACATTATACTGGGAATTGTGGTTTGAACCGGATGATACTTTCTCATTCAGCAGCACGTCATTCCCCCACCCTTCCTGAAAGCCTTTATTCTCTCTGTCATTGGCAGAAAAACGATATTGAGGACGAAATATCAAGGTAGTTACAGAGTCCATTTTCCATTCGAGGAAAGCATTAGCAACCAGGTTATTATTCTCCGTGCGACTATTATTCGTACTCCGGGTAATTGATTTGTCTTTTCTAATATAATTATCGACGGTGGTACGACTGTCTTCCAAACGATCTGTTCCGACATATTGGATGTTTGAACGGAGTTTGACACGTTTCCAGTCATAAGTCGCATTCACACCCAAAGAACGGGATGTAGTCAGTCCCATACGATTGCGGATATTCCCAGTGGAACTTGAAGATTCTTTCTGTATTTCCGAGAATCCCTGATTATTGGTATTATTGAGATTACCGATGACGGTCAACTGAGAATTATCGCGGAAACGATTCAATGTATTCGCCACCTCATAGCGATCCTTACTGCCATATCCACCCATAAAATTCTCAAGCCAACCTTGTTTCATGCCTTTCTTTACCGATAAATCAAGAATCATTTCTTCTTCTCCGTCATCAATACCTGTCAGACGCGCCAAATCCGATTGTCGTTCATAGGCTTTCAGTTTCTCTACCATTTCTACAGGAAGATTCTTTAGTGCAGCTTTCGGGTCATCGGAGAAAAACTCCTTGCCATCTACCAGAATCTTCTTCACTTCCTTGCCGTGAATCAGCAACTTGCCATCTGCATCAATCTCTCCGCCAGGAAGTTGTTTCACTAATTCTTCGAGCATAGACCCCTCAGGAGTACGGTAAGCAGAAGCATTAAACACAGTTGTATCTCCTTCTGTTATTACCATTGGCGCTTGCCCTACTACCACCGTTTCATCCAGAGCATAGCTTTCCGGTGTTAAGGATATATCTCCCAAATGGGCAGAAACAGTCTTTTGAGAATTGAATACAAGCTGATAAACAGGCTTATATCCAACGAAGGAAACATGAAGAAGCAGAGACTTATTTGGAGTCTTTCTTATGAAAGAAAGCTGGAACTTTCCATTTATATCTGTAGCTCCACCCACTAATAATGTGCTGTCCGGTAAAGACAAAAGCCGGATCGTTGCAAACGATACCGGCTGATAGGTTTCAGTATCAATCACACGACCGGAAAAACG
>ERZ779649.1256-NODE-1256-length-14970-cov-3.153134_pt1 | contig 14970 bp, 10 predicted proteins | sample MGYA00511882_ERZ779649 | MGnify/ENA primary metagenome ERZ779649 (study PRJEB29588, sample SAMEA2157793) | human gut metagenome | biome: human gut; feature: human-associated habitat; material: faeces | place: Denmark | collected 2008/2010 ... | reverse complement strand
AGGCGGACCGTATGTTGGACATGGGCTTTATCCATGACATCAAGCGTATTTTACCGCTATTGCCCAAGAAACGCCAGTCCTTGTTCTTCTCCGCTACCATGCCCCCTGAGATCGAGCGCTTGGCAGGTACGATCTTGAGCGAGCCGCAAAAGGTGGAAGTAACCCCGGCCTCATCGACCGTGGACGCGATCGACCAATCCGTTTATTTCGTCGAGAAGGCCGAGAAGATCAACTTGCTGAAAAGCTTGTTGGAGAACCCGGAACTGGAATCCGTATTGATCTTTACCCGTACGAAACACGGGGCGGACAAGGTGGCCCGTGTCTTGTCGAAAGCGGAGATAGGGGCGGAGGCGATCCATGGCAACAAGAGCCAGACCGCTCGCCAGCGTGCCTTGACGAATTTCAAGGATCATACGACCCGTGTGCTGATCGCTACGGATATCGCCGCCCGTGGAATCGACGTGGATCATCTGACGCACGTCATTAACTATGAGCTTCCTAACGTACCCGAGACTTATGTACATCGGATCGGGCGTACGGGTCGTGCGGGCCGTGAAGGTGTGGCTTTCTCTTTCTGCGACGCCGAGGAGGTACCTTTGTTGAAAGATATCCAGAAACTGATCGGCAAGGAAGTCCCCGTAGCTGGTGGCCATATGTATGAGACCAAGGAGGTGAAAGCCGCCGTAGCCGAGAAGAAAGAAGCGATCAAGCAAGAGTCGAAACGCCGTAATATGTTCGGAAGCAAACGTGACGGCAGTTACTGGCGTAACAAGAAGCGTGCCGCCAATTCCTCTAAGTAATCTAAGTTATTGTATTGCAACGATGTATAGTGCCAGTCCTTTCCATAGCATTGGCACAGTCGTGCCACGCCGGTGGCATAGCCGTGCCACAACGATGGCAAGGGCGTGCCATAAGGATGGCACAGCTATGCCACCCGTATGGCATCCGGTTCGTCACCTAAGTATCCAAACAGTCCGCTTTAGCGAGCTGTTTGGCGCTATTACCCTATACTTTCTTCTAAAACGAGGCGATCTTTAGAATATTTCATTATTTTTGTGATTCAATAGTGAGTGAAACTAAAGGGTTGACGTTTGTGCTGATTGTAAAGGAGGACATAATATCTCGGATCAATAATGGCGATGCCAAAGCATTTGAACAATTATATACGACCTTCTACGTGTACTTGTGCGCCGTAGCGACTAAATATGTCTATAACCCGGAGGCGGCACGTGAGATCGTTAATGATGTCTTCATGAATGTATGGAATCACCATTCGGCGTTAATACATCCGGTAAACGCTTATTTAATTCGCTCGGTACGTAATTATTGCCTGAATTATTTAAGAGATAAACGCCAGCAAGAAGTCCCTTTATCAGATGTACAAGAAAACTTATTGTCGATACAAGAGTTGCAGATAGACGCCGATCCCCATCCGTTGGCTTATCTGGAGAATAAGGAATTCGAGGAGAAAATCTATCGTGCCGTGGATTCCTTGCCCGCTAAATGCCGGGATATCTTCGTGCAATATCTTTACCATAACAAGACCTATGAGGAAATAGCGATAACAAATCATATCAGTTCCAGTACGGTACGAGTACAGATCAAGATCGGTTTGGCGAAGTTGCGTGAACTTTTAGGCGATCTTTACCCTCTTTTCTTACTTATATTTAATTTTTTCGAAAAATAATTGGAATCTCCTTAAACGGAATCTCTAAAACATGTGTATATAATAGAAACCGGGTTAAAGACCGGCTCCTTTGTTAATATCATGGAAATAGAGAATAAACACATAGAAGATTTAATTTATAGCTACCTCATGGGAGATATATCCGAGGAGGGGCGAAATGAATTACTACAATGGTTGGAAACGGATGACGCTCATAAACAACGCCTTTCCGAGATGGCGGATTGTTGGGCGACGGCGCATGTACCTTTGTTTGCCTCTGATATGAAAGCCGATTTCCAAAAACATTTCGGGACACTTATCGATCCCGCTATTCCTTCTGAAAAGAATCATTGGCTAAATTTTCGGTTTCTAGGAAAAGTTGCCGCCTCGGTCTTGATCGTGGTATCGGTGGGGACTGCCTCTTATTATATAGGTACGAGACATAATCAGCCGAAATCTGCCGCCTTGGCTTATTTTGAGACGACAACTCCTATGGGAGCCCAAACGAAAGTCGTTTTACCAGATCAATCTGTGGTTTGGGTCAACGCAGGTTCCACGTTGAGATATGGCAGTGATTTCAATACGAACGGACGTAGCGTTCAGTTGGATGGTGAGGCTTACTTCGAGATTGCCCGGGATTCCCTTAAGCCTTTTATCGTAAAATCAAAGAGGTTGGATATCAAGGTTCTAGGAACTAGCTTTAACGTAAAGGCTTACGGAATGGATGAAACGACCGATGTCACTCTGGTGTCGGGAAAAGTAAACGTGAGCTTGCGGGATGAGGTTGCCCATGCGGGCGATGTGACCTTGACTCCAAACCGGAAACTAAGCTTTAATAAGCAGACCAATAAGGTAAGAGTCAGTGAGGTGGATGCCAAGGATGCTCTCTCTTGGATGGACGGTAGCCTGAAATTCTCCGAGCAACCTTTCATGAGTATCGCCAAGGATTTGGAACGTAAGTTCAACGTACGTATTCGCATCGAGAGCGATCCTTTGAGAAAGGAAATCTTCTCCGGTAGCTTTACGAAAGATTATTCGTTGGATAAGATCCTTCGTGAGGTGGACGTGGATCACAAATATGTGTGGACTCGTTCGGGAGATGAGATTATTATAAAAGATAAATAAAAATACAAACCTTAATCCTAAGGTGTAAGTGTGGAAAATAGTATAAACGAGAAAATTATTTATTAAATCTAACTTTAATGGAAATGAACTATTTCAAGAAGACCGGTAAGATGATGGTAGCCGCATGTATGCTTGCGGGACTGCCGTTTATTCCCGGTACGGTTTCAGCGTCCGAACTTCAGACACAAATGATGTCTGTTCAAATGGAAAGTACGACATTAAAAGAACTTTTCGATTTGATCGAGGAAAAATTCAATTACACGTTCCTTATCCGTAACAATGACATCAATCTGAATGAGCGTATCTCAATCGACATGTCGAACCGTTCGGTCGAGGAGATTTTGACGACGGCGCTGAAAAATCAGCATGCTGATTTTGTTGTAAACAACAATAGGATTGTTGTTTACAAGTCATCTTCTAATCCAAATGAATTGAGAAACACGGAGAGAATGGTGGCGCAGCAGACGATTACGATTTCAGGTACCATTGTTGACGCGGTGACGGGTGAGCCGGTAATCGGCGCGAACGTGCTTGTGAAAGGCACTACGAACGGTACCAGTACCGATTTCGATGGAAAGTTTAGTTTGGAAGCTCCGGCCGGAGCTACTTTAGTCGTTTCTTACATCGGTTATGTGAACCATGAGGTTAAGGCGACTAGCGCTCCGATGACTATCCGTATCAAGGAAGACACTCAGAACCTTGAGGAGGTGGTTGTTGTTGGTTACGGTGTGCAAAAAAAGGAAAGCTTGACGGGTGCCATGCAGGTGGTGAGCAACGAGAAATTGTTGGATGCCACTAGCCCTACGGTCGAGAACTTATTGTCTGGTAAGGCTCCGGGCGTGCAGGTTACTTCGGGTGGTGGTCTGCCGGTAAGGTGGTGATCCGTGGTAAGTCTACGGTAAACGGTAGCACGGACCCTCTTTGGATCGTGGATGGCGTAATCGTCGGTACGGATGCGGGTAGCTTGAACCCGGCTGATATCGAATCCATGTCTATCTTGAAGGATGCCGCTTCAACCGCTATCTATGGTTCTCAAGGAGCGAACGGTGTTATTGTGGTGACTACGAAGAAAGGTAAGATCGGAAAAGCTACGATCAACGCTTCCGTAAAGATGGGTGTGAACCAGTTGCACCGTGGAAACATGAATATGATGAACGGCGAGGAATTATATGATTATTATAAATCTTTCGCAAATCAAGACGCCCTTCCGAGTTATTTTACGGAGGATTTGCGCAACCGTAACTTCGACTGGTGGAAAGAGGGTACGCATCTGGGCTTCGCTCAAGACTATAACGTATCAGTTTCCGGTGGCTCAGAGAAGATCAAGACGTATACATCCGTTGGTTACTATAATGAGGATGGTGCCGTGAAAGGATATGACTACAAACGTTATAACTTACGTTTCAATGTGGATTACCAAGCGACGGATTGGTTGACTATCAAACCTAAAGTATGGGCTACCCGTAGCGACGTGATGGACCAGCAGCAAGATCTAGGCGCTATCATGTACGTTAACTTTCCTTGGGACTCTCCTTATGACGAGAATGGTGATCTGATCCAGCAATACAGACCTACTACTTGGATCAATAGCGACGCTACCAACTACTTGTATGATCTACAATGGAATTATGAGAAGAAGACTTCCTACGAGTTTATGGGTAACTTTGACTTTGATATCAAGTTTACCGATTGGTTGACTTTCGCATCCGTAAATAACTATAAATATAATAGTATCCTTTTTAAGAGCTATCAGGATCCCCGTTCTAAAAAGGGAGAGGCTGATAATGGATTATTGCAAGATAAGCCCACCGCTTCTTATAGGGTATATAGCAACCAGTTGCTTCGTTTTAACAAGGTATTCGACAAGCACTCTATCAATGCGATCCTAGCTTACGAGTGGAATACTTTCACGCAGGAGATTAAAGACCAGACAGCGGCTAGTTTCGCTCCGGGCTTCTCTGTGGCCGATGTCGCTACTACTCCTAAGACGATAAAGGGAGAGCAAAAGGAATGGGCTGTACAATCTTATTTGTTCAATGCCAACTATGCGTATGATAATCGTTATTTGTTGTCTTTCTCATTCCGTCGGGATGGTGCCTCTAACTTTGGTACGGACGCTAAATATGGTAATTTCTTCTCCGTCAGCGGTGGTTGGAATATCCATCAGGAGGAATTCTTCAAGGCTAAGGATTGGGTGCAACAGTTGAAGTTGCGTGCGAGTTATGGTTCCGTAGGTAACCGTCCGACCGAATTATATTCCCAATATACGGTGTACGCCATGTCTACTGGATATAATGGTGATCCGGGTGCGGTAATCGAACAGAAGGAAAACAAGAACCTGACTTGGGAGAAGACTTATACGGCAGGTGTAGGTATCGACGCTATCTTGTTTGATCGTTTGACTATCAACTTGGATTATTATAATAAGAAAACAACCGATTTGCTTTACAAAGTGCCTCTGCCTGGTGTAACGGGTATTGTTGGTATCTATCGTAATGTGGGTGCCGTCAAGAATAATGGTTTCGAGGTCTCGATGAACGTGGACATCTTGAAAGGGGGCGATTGGAGTTGGAGCGTCGCTGCTAACTTAGGCCTGAACCGTAATAAGATCACTGAGTTATATGGTGGCAAGAGCGAGATCATCACTTCTAACGCCGGTTCAAGTTATGCCATTTCGATGGATAAGATATTGACTCCGGGACAAGACGTGGATACTTGGTATGGTACCGAATGGGCAGGCGTAGATCCGGAGACAGGTTCTCCGTTATGGTATACCACGAATGAGAATGGGGAACGTGTAACGACCTCGAATTATAGTGACGCATCTAAGCACCAGACTATAATAGGTAAGTTGAGCCCCGATTTCTACGGAGGTTTCTCTACTGACTTATCTTGGAAAAACATTGATCTCTCCGCTGTCTTCGGTTATTCCGTAGGAGGTGATATTTATAATTACGACCGTTCGATGTATGATAGTGACGGCGCTTATGTAAATTATAACCAGATGAATTTGAAGGAAGGTTGGAATCGTTGGGAAAAACCGGGCGATATCGCTACCCACCCCAAGGCGGAATATGGCAATAAGAGCCAATCCAGCAAGGGATCTTCCCGTTATCTGGAGGACGCTAGCTACTTACGCTTGCGTAGCTTGACGTTAGGCTATACATTACCTTGGAAGATTCAGTATGTAGACAATATCCGTCTTTCTTTCTCGGGTGAGAACTTGTTTGTCCTTTCCGGTTTCTCCGGAGTTGACCCGGAACTTCCGGCTGAGGTTGGCAATAAATACAAGGCAGGCTCGGTTGGTGTGGCGATCTCTCCGTACCCACAAGCTCGTAAATTCATGTTTGGTCTAAATGTTACATTTTAATTAAAGGAATCATAATGAAAAAAATCGCTATAGTGGCTCTTGCGGCAGCGGCCACGTTCATAACAAGCTGTGATATCGAACGTCTACCTTACGATAAGTACACGGAAGACAAGATCATGGAGGACAAAGATGCCGCGGTGGATGTTTTGCTAAACGGTTGTTACGCAAAACTGAAAAAGGCATCCGAACACTTGCATTATTGTGGTGAGTTCCCGGGGGATAACGTTTGTAAGGATAAACCGACAACCAATCCGTTCGGTACTTATTTTACCTATCAGCATACGGTAAATAATGGTGGTCTTACTACGGTTTGGAACAGTGCCTATAATATCATCTCACAGACTAGTTCTTTGATGAAGATGATTAATGAGGGCGAGTCTGCTGAGTTGGATCAGAAGTTGGGCGAGGCTTATTATATGCGCGGCATGATGTACTTCTATCTTTGCCGTGTGTTTGGCCGTCCTTATTATCAGGAACCGGAGAAGAATCTGGGCTTGCCGATCGTAAACGGTATGCCTGAGGATATGGATAATCTGGATCTTCCGGATCGTTCGTCCGTGAAGGATACGTATGATCAAGCTCTGTCTGACTTGAAAAAGGCGGAAGAGCTGATGACAACGTTTAAATCTACCGCTTATGCCTCAAAATATGCGGCTCAAGCTTTATTGGCGAAGGTCTATATGTATATGAGTGGCACGTTTGAGAATCCGAATAAGGAATATGCCCAATTATCTTATGATTATGCGAATACGGTAATCGAGAGTGGCCAGTTCTCTATGTTGGACCGTGCTAACTTTATGCGTTATAATGAGTTCGCTCCGGATGCCGCTTCACAGACAGAGACTATTTTCGCCGTGAAGTTTATAGCCTCAGACTGGGAAGATTGGGGTGATCCGCTAGGAAGTATGTACGCTGAGATCGATGGTCAAGGCTGGGGTGAGGTTTACGCCAGCGCTAAGTATATGGATTTGTTGCATGAGACAGGAAAAGGAACCGATGCACGTGAGGCGTTTATCCATCCGCAATATAAGGAAGACGCCAATGGAAATCAGATCCCCGCTTTCCGTTTTGTAGCTAACTTATATACGGACGGCAAGATTTCCGGTTACGTATATCGTCAAGGTGAGACCAAGGAAGTAGGAGGTAAGTTAATCGCTACGGTAGATGGTGAAGAATATACATTAACTCCGGTAGATGTGGACAATAAGCGTTATTCTATTAGCTATAAGGGAGAAACGTATGAGGGAGATTATGACTACTTTATGTTGGAAAGTCAAGGTAACCCGAAATTCTATAGCTATAAGTGCTCTAAGCAAGATGGCTATCCTCACCTTTATTCTCCGGTTATCTCTCGCTTAGGTGAGCTATACCTGATTCGCGCCGAGGCTAGCGCTAAATTAGGAAACTATACAAAAGCATTAGCCGATTTGAATACCGTTCGTACCCGTTCCTTACCTAACGCCGGATATAAATCTTTGGATGCGACAAACGCTCATGAGCTTATCATGAAAGAACGTCAGTTGGAATTAGCTTACGAGGCTGACCGTGGTTTTGATGTATATCGTGTAGGCGATACGATGAAACGTCATTACCCGGGATTCCATGACGGCGTGCCTGAATATCCTGCTACCAGCCCGTTGGCTATCCAGTATATTCCGCAGTCTGAGATTAACGCTTATCCGGGTACATTAACTCAGAATCCGTAATAAGCGATGAATAAGTATTGTATAATGAGTGTGTTGGCAGGGTTTTCCTTGCCAACAACTTTAATAGCTCAATCAGCTCCCCGGCAACCTAACGTGGTGATCATCGTAGCTGATGATCTCGGGTATGGTGATCTAAGCTGTTACGGGGCTCATCGCATACAGACTCCGGGAATGGATCGTATCGCAAATGAAGGCATACGCTTTACGCAAGGTTATTGTACGGCGGCTACTTCTACCCCCAGCCGGTATTCCTTGCTTACCGGATTATATCCTTGGACAAATAGGGAAGCCAAAATACTTCCCGGCAATGCGGCTCTGATTATCAATACTCAACAGGTTACCTTGCCAAAGGTGATGAAGCAAGCGGGCTATGTCACCGGCTCGGTCGGCAAATGGCATTTGGGATTAGGTGACGGGGCGGTAGACTGGAACAAGCTGGTTTATCCCGGAGCGAAAGAGATCGGTTACGACTATTCTTTTATCCAAGCTGCTACCAATGACCGGGTTCCCTGTATCTTTATCGAGAATGGGAGAGGTGTAAACCTCGATCCGAACGATCCTCTCTATGTCAGTTATAAGGAGAATTTCCCCGGGGAACCGACTGGGAAGGATAATCCTGAATTACTGAGAATGCTCCCGAGTGTCGGGCATGCCGGCGCTATCGTAAACGGTGTACCTCGAATTGGTTTCCAGAAAGGAGGCAAGACCGCCCAATGGAAAGATGAGGATATGGCAGAGTTGTTCCTTGAGAAGGCGAAAGGTTTTATGAAAAAGAATAAGGATAAACCTTTCTTCCTGTACTATGGCTTGCATCAACCACATGTACCTCGTGTACCGAACGAGAGATTCGCGGGTAAGTCGGGGATGGGACCTCGTGGAGATGTTATCTTGGAAGCGGATTGGTGCGTGACCGAATTCTTGAAGGAAATGGATAAGTTGGGGCTAACGGAAAATACATTAGTTATTTTCACTAGCGATAACGGACCGGTTCTGGATGACGGTTATCAAGATCAAGCCGTGGAATTGGTTGGGGATCATAAGATGGCCGGACCGCTTCGTGGAGGAAAGACGAGCTTGTATGATGGTGGAACCTGTATCCCGTTCATGCTTCGTTGGCCTGCGGAAGTTAAGCCGGGCGCTGTGTCGGATGCCTTGGTTTGCCAGATGGATTTGTTAGCCTCGCTGTCGGCGTTGATCGGACAGACCTATTCTGATAAGGTAGATAGCCAAAACACCTTGCCTGTATTTCTAGGAAAAGGTGGTAATGGGCGAAAGGAACTTGTCTTGGAAGGTTATTTCAATTATGCGCTACGTGATGGTGATTGGGTTATGATCCCACCGTATCCGGATACCTATGGTGACGCGGAGGAGGCTGCCTTTGCCGGAAATAGTAACTGTTATCAATTATATAATGTAAAGGAAGACATCGGTCAGCAAGTTAATTTGGCGGAAAAAGAACCTAAAAGACTTCGACAGATGATGATGACCTTCGAGAGGCTAAAAAGGGAAACCGGAAAGATAACGAACTTTTAGTCTTGGACTCTTTATTTTTCAAAATACTCAATAACGTTTTGATTGAAAAAATATTTTTTTAATTTTGTATCAAAAAAAGATTCCGATGCATTCTGTTCACCGGAATCCTTCTGTTCATGAATCACTCACTGATCATTATTCACTGAATACCTTACGGGGTGCCACGCTCTTGAGCACTTTCACCAGTTCCTCGTTGGGGCTTAAGATGATCTTCTCGCCACCTTCATAATACATGGCATAACGACCATCCGGCTGCAGAACCTCGCCGATGCTGTAATCCTTCTCCTTCACCTGGCGGTTCTTGAAGTTGTCCAGATGATACGAATAGACCGGTGCAAATACTTCCATGCGGTCCAGGCTGTAAGTAGCTACACGCTTTCTCTTACTCTTTGCCATGATCTTGTCCACAGACAGTTCCTTATCCAGATAGAGATACTCATACTCCAGATCGGTGAACATATTCAGGAAATATGCTCCCACACCTGCGACAAGAGCTATAGGCAGGAAAATGATAAATACAAACATTACCAGACAGCTTAACACCGTCAGGGTAACCAGTAATACTTTTAAGATTTTTGCCCATGCGGGCTGCTTTGCTTTTACCAGACATTCTACGTAAGAATCACTCATGTTTCGTTTCCTTTTCTCTTCCTTTATTCTGTAGCAGAAATTTTCCGTCTCGTTCTTCCATTCCTTCGGAAAATCTCTGTTTACGTCTGTCCGGATTCTGTTTCTCCTGACAATCGCTTTCTATTATGATATATCATCCGTGGAAAACTTGCAAGATATGCCCGGATTTTTGGGGCGATTTAATTCTTTTTTTAGAATCCTCTTGCACTTCCTTCATTGACTTTCGGATATGGAACCTTTATCATAAATCTATATCAAGCGCAGAAAGGCGGTTTTTCCATGGCGGTAATGGATGAATTTAAAGAAGAACGGGAAGCACTGAAACGCGGCACTCCTAAACAGAAGCTGGCGTATTTCTGGTATTATTATAAATGGCATGTGATCATTTCCGTGATCATCATCGGTATGCTCGTAAGCTTTATTTACCAGTTCGTAAACCGAAAGGATACAGCTTTTAACGCTGTTTTATTAAATGCAAGCCTCTTAGACCAGATGTCTTCCGAGCAGCCGGATTTCCTTACGGATTTCGCCGAAAAAGAGGGCATCGATCTGAATACCAGCGATATCACCTTTGATACTTCTATTCGTATCGTGGAAGACAGCATGGACGAGGTCTCCGTCACTTCTACCCAGAAGCTGATGGCATATGTGGCAGCAAATGAGCTTGACAGCATGATCACGGATTTCGATTCTTTCCAAAAATATGCCAACAGCAGCCTGTTCTATGATCTGCGGGATATCCTCACAGAAGAACAGCTCCAGGCACTGGAACCTTATTTCTATTACGTGGACAGAGAAGTGGTGTTGGCGATCGAGGCAGCAAACGATGATCTGAATACCGATTATACTCCGGAATATCCCGATCCTCTCCACCCGGAAGAGATGCAGGATCCCATCCCGGTAGGCATCTGCCTGACCGGCTGTACGGATCTGACCGACAACTATTACTTCCGCGGAGACGGTATCGTCATGGGCATCTACGCCAATGCGGAACATGCGGATACCGCAGTGGATCTGGCGGAATATTTATTGAGCAAATAGAAATTTGCAACACTGAACTTAAAAGGCATGCCCCGTTGTGATATGGGACATGCCTTAATTATTTTTCTAAAAATCCAGATCGCGGAAGCGGTTTGGTTTCTTGGGCTTGCGCCGCTTTTTCGCCTGTCTGATAGCTTCTCTCCGCCTGCTTTGCAGGTCCTGGTTCACCGAGCGGTACCGGGATCTGGAGCGCTTTCTCCTGCGGCCAAACCGCCACGTCAGCCTGGTACTGCGATGTGCGAATTGGTAGTTCTTAATAAACGCCCGGATCAAAAGTATCAGGAAGATCACTACAGCGATCCCCAGTATCCAGAAAAATACCTTGATCACATTGATAAATATCACTGCCGGACCGCCGGAGGCCGTATCTTCTTCCCCGGAAGCTGCCGGCTGCGTAGCCCCGGTGCTGTCCGGCTCCTGCGTCGCTTCGGTAGCTTCTGCCCCATCCGTTGTCCCTGTGGTCTCGTCCCCAAACACACTGCTTCCTTTTTCCGAAGCCGTGAAATCTATGGATGCCGTTCCCAGTACCACATCATTGTAGGTATAGGTGATCACAGCAGCCTGCCCCGGCGCGGTATTGTCGTAGGAGATTGCGGACACAGCATCCCAGAACGTAATCGTGTTGGGCAGGGTAATACTGTCGTTTTGGTTCAATTGCAGAATCGGTTTGGAATTTCCGAAGATATCGTTGCCGCTGTAAAAAGCTCCCGCATTGTCGATATTATATTTCGTCTCCGTCTGAGAGATGTTTGCTCTCTGGAAATTACTGAATCCATAGTCGAACAGAGCAATCGTATCTTCATAATAATTAGGGTTCTCATCCTTCATCACCACGCAGATCAGCTTCATGCCGTCCTTCTCCGCACAGGAGACCAGGGTGCTTCTCGCCACATCGGTATAACCGGTCTTACATCCTACCAGGTAGGGATATGCGTATTTTCCGCCCGGGATCAGTTCCATCTTATTGACTTCCATGATGTCATCCGGTTGTCTCTCCGACGGCAGAATGTGCAGCATGTGCGTCATGGTCATCTTGCATAATGCTTCATTGGCAAAAAAAGCTCTGCCGATCATCGCAAGATCATAGGCGCTGGTGTAATGCTCCTCATTGGGAAGACCGTTGGGATTGACAAAATGAGAATCCACACATCCCAGTTCCTTCGCACGCTCGTTCATGATATCACCGAAATCCTGCCAGGTCGTCCCCGAGATATGTTCCGCCACCGCAAAAGAGACCTCATTCGCTGAACGGATCAGAATCGCATTCAGACATTCCTCCATGGTCAGCTGCTCTCCCGGCTCGATGGCGATATGGTTGCTTCCGGGGTCGATATCATGTACCGCATCATAGGAGAAATCCACGATCTCATCCATGCTGCAGCGTTCTGAAGCAATCAGGGTCGTTAATATTTTCGTGGTACTGGCGGGATATTCCTTTTGATGAATATTTTTCGCATATAAGATTGCGCCGGTATCCGCATCCATCAAAATTGCGGATTCCGCACTGATCACCGGTCCTGTAGGCCAGTTCGCCACTGCATTGGACTGCACTGCCAGTGACTGATTGTAGGCAATGTTCTCCTCTTTGATGGTAGTAGCCGAAGCTGTAAGTCCATCAGACGCAAAAAGGCAGATAACGCTGATTCCCATGACTGCCTTCGTAAAAAGTGTTCTATATGATAAATGCTTAAAAAAACGCATGTATAAATCCTTCCTGATATATCTTTATAAACCTTTATAAAAATGGTGTATGATAATGCACATTCTCTATCATACACCATTTTACTTAAAAACCAAAGTGCTAACTTAATTTTTTTCGCATATGTTCCTGTCCGTCAAAATCTTTCCAGACAAACTCGCTGCCTTCCCAGATCATGTATCCATGCCAGCTGTCTTCCTTGGGCAGTGACACCGATCCGGGATTCATATAAATGTAAGATTCCTCTTCGTGTACAGTGCACTTCGGCACATGAGTGTGTCCGTGCAGCAATATGTCCCCGGGATGCAGCGGCGGAAGCTTCTGTTCGTTATAGATATGTCCATGTGTGGCATAGACTGCCGTCTCCCCTTCCGCAATCACACAGTAATCCGCTAACACAGGGAATTCCAACACCATCTGGTCCACCTCAGTATCACAATTGCCCCGGACGCAATAGATGTCATTTTTACGGGCATTCAAAAGTTCAATGACTTCCTTCGGTGCATATCCTTCCGGGAGGTCATTGCGGGGACCGTGATATAAGATATCCCCCAACAACAGAAGTCTCTCCGCTTCCTCTTTTTCATATGCCTCTAATAATTTTCTGCAATAGTATGCCGAACCGTGAATGTCCGACGCGATCATCCATTTCATCCTCTTTCCTCCGGGTTTTATATGAAACCAGCCACGACCGCCCGATGCAACAGGGTCGTGCACAACCACCTGTTCCGTCAGGGGCATGCATAGTCATCCATTCCAACAGGGTCACTTGACAAGCTTTCCAAGATAAAGTACATTGACAATACAGATTCTACACGAATCTGCAGCATTCATCAAGAAAAGTCATTAAATAAGAAAAATCATCAAACAAGAAAAATCATTAAATAAAGAAAGGTTATCAAATATATGAGATTACGCAATATTACCGGCTCCCGTGAAGTGATCGCAGAAAGTCCTTACGTGGTACCGGAAGATACTTTGGAAAGCTGCCCCGGAACCTGGCATGAGATCTTTGGTAACGATCACCCCATTCATATCGAGATCGGTATGGGAAAGGGACGTTTCCTGCATACCCTCGCCAAATCAAATCCGCAGATCAACTATGTGGGCATTGAAAAATATTCCAGTGTCCTGCTCCGTGCGATCCAGAAAATGGAGGAAGATGAGCTTCCCAATCTGAAATTCATCCGCATGGATGCCGAAGATATCGACAAGGTATTCGGGAAGGGAGAGGTCGACCGGATCTATCTGAACTTCTCCGATCCCTGGCCGAAGGACCGCCATGCCAAGAGACGCCTGCCCTCCAGACAGTTTCTGGCACGCTATGATGTGATCCTGAAAAAAGAGGGCACACTGGAATTCAAGACAGACAACCGTCCTCTATTCGATTTTGCAGTCGAGGAACTGGAACCCGCCGGCTGGCAGGCGCAGGTGATCACCTACGATCTGCACAGTGATCCTGCACTGATGGAAGGCAATGTCATGACGGAATACGAGGAGAAATTCTCTTCCATTGGCAACCCTATCTGCAAATACATTATTTTTAGATAACAATTCATAATACACTCATTTTTTTGAAATAATTCATAACACATTGATTTTTTTGAAATAAATAAATCATAGTACACTCATTTTTTTGGAATACTTGTAACTATTCAGAGTCATGCAAAACTACGATCTGCGAATGCTTGCATTCAAGCAGATAAGAAGTTTTATATGGTGAATATGGTTCTGAATCGTTACAAAAACTTAAGACATATCGGCTGCTTACATTCAGCCGGGAAAGGAAGGATCATTATGGAATACACTTTTACTGCTGCAAATTTTGAAGAGGAGGTTCTGCAGTCGGAGCTTCCCGTCCTGGTAGACTTCTACGCTGACTGGTGCGGTCCCTGCAAGATGATGGGGCCCGTGGTGGAGAAATGTGCCGAAGCTTATGCCGGTAAGATGAAGATCGGCAAACTCAACGTGGATGACAACATGGCGATCGCGCAGAAGTACCGTGTGGTAAGCATTCCGCATTTCATCGTGTTCAAAAATGGAGAGCCCGCTGTAACCTTCGGCGGTGCCATGTCCGAAGCCGACTTTTGCCGGAAGCTGGACCAGGTGCTGGCATAACTTGAAAGTTACGCGGGCAATGAGCCACGCATAGGCAAAATAAGAACCGTGATTGGGAGCTTGCTCACAAATCACGGTTTTT
>ERZ779649.1254-NODE-1254-length-14981-cov-2.084684_pt1 | contig 14981 bp, 8 predicted proteins | sample MGYA00511882_ERZ779649 | MGnify/ENA primary metagenome ERZ779649 (study PRJEB29588, sample SAMEA2157793) | human gut metagenome | biome: human gut; feature: human-associated habitat; material: faeces | place: Denmark | collected 2008/2010 ... | reverse complement strand
AATAAGCTGAGTCAGCCGGGTGAAGAAGCGAGCCGCTATGCGGTCTGCTATATGTGGGGAACGGCGGGAATCCTGTATAATCGGGCGTTTGTTCCCGATTCCGATGCTTCCTCTTGGGAATGCCTCTGGGACAAGAAATATGCAGGCAAGATTCTGATGAAAGACAGTTACCGGGATGCCTACGGAACAGCCGTTATCTATGCCCATGCCAAAGAGCTGGAAGAGGGAGCCATGACGGTGGAGGACTTGATGAACGACTATTCGCCGCGTGCTATGGAGGTGGCCGAGAAGTATCTGAAAGCGATGAAGCCGAATATTGCCGGATGGGAAGCGGACTTCGGCAAAGAGATGATGACGAAGAACAAAGCATGGCTGAACATGACTTGGAGCGGTGATGCGATCTGGGCAATTGAAGAGGCGAATGCAGTGGGAGTAGATCTTGATTATGTAGTTCCGAAAGAAGGAAGTAATATCTGGTATGATGGCTGGGTGATTCCTAAATATGCGAAGAATCCGGTGGCTGCCAGCTACTTTATCAACTTTATGTGCCGTCCGGACATTGCGTTACGGAATATGGACTTCTGCGGATATGTGAGTTCTATCGCTACTCCGGAGATTCTGGAGGAGAAAGTAGATACGACTTTGGATTATTACGCCGATTTGAGTTATTTCTTTGGCCCGGATGCCGACAGCATACAGATTGACAAGATTCAATATCCCGACCGTAAAGTAGTGGAACGTTGCGCTATGATTCGTGACTTCGGAGATAAAACCAAAGAAGTGCTGGATATCTGGTCGCGCATAAAAGGCGACAATCTGGGGGTAGGTATTACTATTCTGATTTTTGTAGTGGTAGCCTTGATGAGCGGGTGGATGATTTATAAGAGATGGCAGCGTTACAATCGTCGGAAACAACAGAACCGCAGAAGCAGAAGAAAGAGAAAAAAGAATGTGAAGCGGTAAGCTAAAACACCCGGTAGTAAGCGGTGGATGATAAACGGATGATACGGTTGGAACCGGGCATCGTTTGTCATCCACCGTTTTTTTATCCTGCTCTTTTCATGGAACGGATGATGTCTTTCGTCTCTTTGTCTACACGCAGAGATTCAATGATTTTCTGCAATGATTTATTGTAGGTCCAGTTATCCAGCCTGCTCTGTTGGAGATACTTCATTGTTTTATCCGGAAATTTAATGAAGCAGATGGATATCATCCATGCCATTGCCATACGTGCATAGTAGGCCCCGTGTGTAAATCGGTCGGCATATGCCAGCAATGAATCGATATGCTCCTCATCTACATAATGAAACAGCATCACGATTCCGAACCGGAGCTGATACTCTTCTTTTGATTCCAGATAAGGCTGGACAAACTGCCATATCGTTTCTTTTCCTTTCCGTGCCGCTGTCTTCAGTTCGCCGGAGAAAATGTCGCATACAGCCCAGTTATTGATTCGCGGGACGAAGAGGCGAATGTATTTGATTCGTTCTTCCGGTTCCATCTTGGCACGTCCGATCACCATTCCCTGTAGCATTGTCTCTTCGTAATACAGTGTATCGGTTGCTTCGACGAACGTGCGCCAGTCTTCTTTCTTGGCTATTTCTTTAGCCATTGTTCTGAGTTGCGGGATACGTACGCCGAGAATATTATCGGCACCGGGAATTAAAGAAGAATGAAATTCCCTGTATGTAGGGTCTTCCAGCGTTTTCAGCTCGTTTCGGACGTTTTCTGTTGTTGTCATTAGAGTAGATTTATTATTTATGCAAATATAAAAAAAGAGTGTGGTTTCTTTATGCAGCCACACTCTCTTTTGTCTTTTATTCTATAAATAATGAAGCAGTCACCCTATTTCTTAGTCATATCAAAAGAAAATGTGGTAGCCGGAAATGTATCAAATGCTTCTTCGTTTACCGTAACTTCCGTTGCCTGAATAGCAAACGTTAGTTTCTGTCCTTCGTAAGCGTATTTGCCTTTCTCGTCTGCTTTGATTGTTACTTTCACGGTGAGTTTGGGAGTCTCTTCTTCTCCTTCTGCTTTTACTGACGGCTGCTCCATTGCGATTTCCAATACTAAAGGTTCAGGTGAAAGTTGAAGCAAGATGTTATCTTTGTTGTCGTTGAAAGCTGCCTGATAAGGGATTTTGTATTCTATATCTCCCACAGCTTTAATGATGGCTTCGGCAGCCTCCGGATCTGTGATAATGCTTTTGATCAGACCATCTACCGGAAATTTGCTGATTAAAATATGGTTATCTTTCAATTCGGCATTTACGGCGACTCCTTCCTCCGTTTCATTCCCTGTACTTTCCAGGGGAGCAACAGATGTTGTCTGCATTTTACCGGAGTAGGTTCCTTCTACATCTTTGATGGAATATACCGGAATACTTTCGTCATCATCACTGCTACAGGAACTAAAGGTGCTTGCCAGCCCCAACGCCATTACCAATAAAACAAAACGACCAAGACAACATACTTTTTTCATTTCAGTTAAAGTTTTCATACTGTTAAACAAATTAGATTATTAATTCTCAAAATTAAGGTGTACGTACATAGAGTAAATACCGGGAATCACGGAATACTGCATCATGAAAATAAAAAAGAAAAAGGTACTCCCGCCGGTTTCTCCGTCTAAATCGTGCCGGAGTACCTTCAGACCTGTTTTTAAATGTCTGTTTTATTCAGAATATTTTTTTCTGATTGACTCTCTTGGAGTAATTCCGAAGTATTCTTTATACCTGTTGCGGAAGTTTTTCAGATCTTTCAGCCCAATCATTTCCGGTATTATGCTGACCGGATACTTTCCGCTTTCCAATAACTCATGTGCTTTCTCCATGCGAATGGCTTCGATGAAGACGTTGGGAGCTTCACCGGTCAGTGACTTCCATTTGTTATAGAATTTGGTTCTGCTCATTCCCAGGTGTGAAGCTATTTCATCTATTGTCAGGTTTTCCTTCTCTATGCGCTCCAGAACATAATCTTTTGCTTCATCAATCAGTGACTTCCTGACATCTTCAAGAGTCTCCATGCCGGTCTCGGCAGACTGTACCTTCAAGAATTGTTCTCCGAACACTTTGTGGAGGAATGCTTTTCTCAAAAGGCGGCTGGTTCTGATAAGAACGGAAATCTCTATCTTTAAATCTTCCACGTGAAAGGGGGTGTGCATAAATGTATCTGCTAATGAAGCTTCCCTTTTGTTGCGTTGATCCACATCGATATGCGATCCGTAAAGAATAACCGGTATGATCGATGTCTCTTTAGAAGTCTTCAATCTTGAAGAAAGTTCATCACCACCCATTCCATGCAGCACTGTGTCACATATCAGCAGGTCCGGATGTTCTTTTTTTATACACGCCAATGCTTCCTGTCCATTATTAAAGCTTCTTACTATATATTTCTCCGACAGACATGTTTCCAGATAGAACCTGAAATCGTCATTACTATCCGCCAAAACTACGACCGGTCGGGACGAACTTCTTTTCTGCGTACCTTTGTGGAATAAAGCATCGGTCTTTTCCTCTTCCACATTCTTTTCGATGTGAACAAAAGTGTGCCCGGATGCGTTCTCACATAAACATTTCACAGGAAAGCGTAATGCGATAGTCTGGCATGAATGGTTAATCAGTATTTCTCCGTTACATAGCTCAATCAGCCTTTTGCATAGAGTGCTTTTGGCGAAATGATATCTGGATTCCGTTTTCTGTTTAAGAAGATGCTTTGTAGAACATTTGTAACACTTCATCAGATTGCTGCTTTCGGTATGAGTAGTGCTGATTTCCCAATATTTGTTGCATAAAGATGCATTTAAAGTAATGTTTTTTGATGGCTCAGAATGATCTATTGCATTCTTGATAAACTTCTCAATAACGGGAGAAATTTTACTTTTATCTATCCATACGCTGGCATATTTAAACTCCGTCCGGATTTCTAATTTTACCTGTTTACTTGTCGCATGATCTTGTAGAGAAGAAATTCTGCTATTAAGGAAATTTCCTAGTTCATATTCTGCAAAATTCATTCTTTTGGAATAGATGAATAGTTGTTTCATATCCATTAGCCTGGCTAAATGTTCGTTGAGGCAATCTATGTTGCGGATGGCCAATGACAGATCCTTTTTGATACTGTCAGGACAATCATTGTTGCAGGCTGACTTCAGCGGAGTGTGAAGTGATGTGACCGGAGTACGGATATTCTGGAAAGAATCTATAAAGTATTGATTTTCTTCTTTTAAGAAAGCGATTTCTTTCTTCATGGTAGATGTATGGAATACGAACCAATACAATAAAAACACTCCTGCTACCGAAAATAAAATTGAGAATAATTCATTTTGAGTAGTTATAGCTGTGAATATGGAAGCGGATAATGACGTTATAATTAAATATCTCATATTTATTTGTTTTATAGTAACGTCACTTGGTGAAACCGGTCTATTCCTCCTGTCTGAGTTTAAAACGAAAAATGCACAGTATTATAGTCTTATGATTGTATATCAATAAGTTCAAATAACATGATCTCAAAATTAGTTGTTCTTTGAAGGTTGATAATGGGAATGTGTAGTATATATGTAGAGTTTTAATTCTAATGCTTAAACTCTTTCTAAAGGAATGGTGATTTTCCTCCAAGTAACAATAATTATTTGATTGTTTTTTATTGATTATATATGTTGAATAGTTTATTCGAAATATGGTAGGACAGGAGGTGGTCTTGTCTTGTGTTGGGTACTTTTGGAATATTTTCCATTAAGTACCAATTTAGATTTTCTCATTTGTAGGTAATAGGATAATATATACGCATTTTTTTATAATAAGGTATTGCTTGCTTTAATGAGGTAAAGATACGCCTTAGTTATAAAAAATTGATATAATATTTGATTAAAAATGAATACTTATCACTTTTGGTGTTATATTTACGATAAAAGGGATGAAAAACTTGTATATTTTTAATACAATGTTATATTTATTGTTCTATGAAAAATATGGGTAATCGTAATGAATGGTATACCTGTAATTAAAATAGTGTTAAAATAGAAGGCAGTAGGACCGAAGCTACTATTGAACCCTTTGTTTGCAAATTGGCGGTGAGTGCCGATAAAGTAGATTTTAGTGAGGTCGTTCTAAAAAGTATACTTGATAAATAGGTATAATGCTGTGCATGTTTTCCTATATTTATCAGGTTCATTTGAAGTATTCTACTGTATGAATTAAAGAGTTTTGGTTATCTATTAATGGTCTAGTGTTTATGTTTTATCCTGTTACAGTTGTATATCTATTGGGATGCACAACAGTAACCGGGTTGTAGCACAGGTCTGTCTGTCCGGTTGCTCAACTGTAACTTCATAGTCTCTTTATGATTGGATAGGGGATGCGAAGAAAAAGTGCAGTTTAGGTTGGAAAAAAGGTGAAAAGTATATAGATGTTTTTTGTAAACTTATAGAAAAAAGTATGCTTTTTGAGGGCTAAAGTATTGATTAGTAGTGCTGTGATATTTTTGTTTCTCCCCTTATAATAATTAGATTAGATACAAAAATGTCACAGCATTCATCTGATAATCCTCGGTTGCTACTTCTCTTTTTTTAGCCCATTACTTTCCCACCAGTTAATTATATGAGCGTTGGAAGAGTAAATAGCTTCCGGAGGATGATCAATTAAATAAAGCCCGTATATTATTTTATTAGAGAATGGTACACGAATTTCTCAGAATTGTTTATTCTTTGTTTTTCTGTGTTACTTCGATACCGTCCGGCCACATAACTTTAGAATGGGCTATTGCATCATTACCATTGCCTGTTTGATCTATCGCTTTATCGCCTTCTCCTTCATTAAATTTCCAATAAGCACACAAACCGGGTGTGGTAGGCTCTACACTGTACATATTCTGATAGATTTCTTCTTGTGTACGGGCTACGTTCCAAATACGTGCCTCGCAAATTTCACCATCAAGTTGGCGGAGAAATACATCAGGTTCATCATAAGAGTGACCTATCTTGAACATGTAGGCCTGTTTCTCACGTTCTTGTTTACCCAGATTGATCGGTGTACCGTTACCATAATCTTCGATGCGACTCTGTTCCTTGCCATCTACATACATAATAGCAGTTTTATGTTCTGTATCGTAGGTCACAGCTACATGATACCACTCATTTGCCTGCAGCAGTTTGTTGTTACTTGGATTGGGGAATTTTACATCACCGGGACTTGAGAATTGTAATTGTTGACGTGGGAAACCGGCATCTCCGATGCGGAACAAACAGTATTGTTCTATACCCATGATAGTGGAAATATCTCTTTCAAACTTGTTCACACGGATAATGGCTTCAAATGTCAATTGTGCCATATTGTTCACAACTGAAGCAGTAGGACTTCCGAAATCAAAACCGGGCACTTCGAAGTAGTTATCTTTTAAGCTGGCAGCGGTAGTTATGGCACTGGAACGGCGTATCACGTAACAGATTGTTCTGGAGCCTCCTAGAATACTCATTCCATTTGAAGCTTGGTCGATGGTGACAGGTAACAAATAGCCTGCGTCAATTTCCAGGTCGGTGAGAGATGAGAAATCAATGGTGATAGGTTTCGAGGTGATTTCACCCTTTGGGATAACGACTTGTTCTGCCGAAAATTTGTAATGCCTGGAGTCAAGTACTGTAAACTTGGTTCCGAGGCGGGCGTTGTAAATGTCAGCGAGTGACGGCTCTGCTTTGAAATTAACATTGATATCTGCATCTGTAGGAAATGCGAGTACAGCCGAGATTTCTTTCTTTCCGTCTGCAATTGTCCGGTTGAAAGTAAAGTTGCTAACATCTTGCAATTCGGCAGCGTCAATGTAGACAACATTGTCGAAAGGAGAGGCATTGTTGTAGTCTTTGTTGTCGCAACTCACTGCCGATAGCAACGTGGCTAAGGTGATGCCTGCAAAAGAGGCAGTCGACAAAGCGTTTCGAAAGATTCTTTTTGTTTTCATGCGATTCTTGTTTTTTAGTAATTAGATTAATTCTTTATATATGGTGATATTAATTTCGTTCTTTATTGATTCTTTTTTTATAGTCCTTGGACTTTTATGAGACTTTAGATTTTATAGTTTGGGTCATTGGCCGGTATATTTATTATCTAAGTTTATGCTTTTTCTCGAAAAAACAGGTGTTACGCTTTTTATCTTTATGGCAAAATATTCTTTTGATTGCTTATATAATATGAAGAAAAGACTGGGAGTGTTCCTGTAAGAGTGTTGTTTCTTATGCAACACTCCCAGTTCTTTTTCTTTATCCGACGCAATGCCTGCTTTAGCATACTTTTAAAGAGGCATTGCGCCAGATTGTATTACACCTTAATTAGTAGTTCTTCGAATATGAAGTACCGGTATAGCTTACTGTCCTTCCTCCCCATACATACGGAGCGAAACAATTCATAGTTCCTGAACAATCATAATTGCGGAGATTGAACGACATAACGGCACCATATCCGTTATAGCTGCTTGCACAATTCTGGATTTGATCACAAGTTGGCCAACCACTGGTATAGTGCAATGACAGTTTTGCCCATTTGCTCTTTGGAAGTCCTGAAGGCGGATTAGAACTGCAACCGAAGTTCGGCCACATGTAACTGATAGCATTCATGGTAGTCTGGTTAAAACCTGTATAACCACCGTAATCAAATGCTGTAATCAACTTGTCCGGTAACAACTCACGCACTTTCTGAATGAGCAGACCAAAGTTGTTGGTACTTGGTGTGGGAGTACCGGATATCTTTCCATATTCGGCATATTCATCATCGAAATCCACACCGTCCAAACCATAGGTTGTGACACAGTTGGCTACTTGATATGCGAAATCATTGAGTAGTGAATCTCCCGCAGCTATATTTTTATTAGTAAGATTAGCAAATCCGACTCCCGTGTGGTCGCCGAGCAATCCGAGTAACACCTTAATTCCTTTATTCTGTAACGGCTTCACTAATGTGTTGATATTGTTCAGAATATAAGTTTGGTTAGGGTTGTGATACAGTTGCACTGATGATGCGGTTCCACGTATATTGGAAGCGAACAGAATCACATGATCAATCACCTCTTCGTGAGGATTCGTGCCGGTGAAGTAGTACTCACCTGCATTCAACGGGTTTATATCGTTTGTTTCGATATAAGCGGTGAATTTAGGTGTCTTTGTGCCTACAGCGCGTGTGGTAATATCTTGAGAAGCATCCTGTGCTTCATTTACGGTGTTATCATTGCTGCAACTTGCAACAACGAAGCTTGCAGCCATAGCTACAATCATTAAGAAAATACGATTTAATGTTTTCATCTTTTTAAAATTTTAGATGTTCATATTAAATTCAGGAAACAGTCAAATAACATTGATATAGAAAATAACTGTAGATTTCGGAGATGTACTATTTTACCTCCTTTCTTACTGTCTTTTTTAACACTCAGACATCAACACATACTCTTGGTTCTCATTTATTTTCCGATGTTCTCTTGACATTTTTATTTTTTGTTTTTACCAGTCTTTGGCGTATACATTATATGTTTGATTGAGCATATAGTATAAATACTGACTATCATACATATAATCTCCATTTACAAATCCCTCAGGTCCCCATGGCAATGTTCCCCATATTTTACCGTCATTCATAAAAAAACCTATTTGGAAAATTGTGCCAAGCATAGCACCTTCATATTGGTTTTGTTCATTGGCGATGAGGTCATTTCCAAATACAAGTATGTTATTGTCTCTCTCTTTTTCTTTTTTCCACATCACAAGTTTCTTGGAAGAGTCATTTCCAAGTTGGGCTGTTCCGGTATAATAACGGGGAATATTTACCTTTCCATAATATTCGGGTGCTAATCCTGCAATAGGTCTACGGGTATATTTGCTGTAAGACTGTTCGGATTCCCATGGTTCGATGATTTGTACTTCTTCTTCTTCGCTCACATATCCGTGCCATGCGTAATCAATGTATTCGCCTACTTTGATTCCGCCACATGCATTGACATCGTAGAAGTATTCGGTAGGTTTGTCTTTGTCTACCAAAGTGAGTAACTTGTCATCAGGCAGGACTTCATGTAGTGCTTTAATCAACTTGGGGTAGGAAGTAGTATTTATTGCAGGCATGCCTTCTTTGCCATAACCGCTGTCTCTATCCCAAAGATTCACTCCGTCTAGTTGATAAAGCTCTATCACATCTTTTACTTGGTTACTGAAATCAGCTATCTGTGCGTCACTCATATTACAGAATCCCAATCCTTTTCCACCTCCTTCGATACAGATGCAGACTTTGCGACCGTGTTCTTGGAGTCGGCGGATATATTTGTCTGCATTTTCAAGTACGTAGCGTATATCGCTGCTTAGGTTGAGTAACGCACGTTTGGTTGCAGAATCGTAATCTACAGTTACAATTCTTAGATTGACGATGTCGCCAATCGTATATAATGTTTCAGACCAATCTTCTGTATTTGTTTTATTGATTCCATATACATCGGCTATCAATGGTTGGTAGTTTTCCGTATTAACATAAAATACAGCAAATAAATCGGGTAGCATCGGCGGCATTGCTGTTGGCATTTGGGGATTGTATGGATAAATAGTCGTAAGCTTCTCTCTGATACTTACTCCATAATAGAGCACCTGTTTTTCGTTTTGAGCCTGTACATCTGTTGGTGCTTGCACTATGGTGAGTGGAAGTAGATATGTTGTTTCGGCTTCTAATCCCTGTGTCAAGATTGTAACCTTTATTTTTTCTGATACTTGTTTTCCGGCAGCAATAGTAAGTGTACCTCCCTTTTCGAATTGTACATTGGCTGCAGGTAATGCTTTCAGACTGGTCAGATTCGTTTCATTATAAATGTCCACAAGCTTTTCATCGGCTATCGCGGTTACTGTGACTGCGCTTGCAGCCGGTTGTGTCAGGGTGTAGTAAATGGCGTCGGTAGCGGAAGTTTCGTCTTTGGATAGTCTGATAGCCAGTTTATTGGTCAATGATTTTTCACTGTACAATATTCCCCCTATCTTACTCATCGCCACTTCATCGGGCAACTTGCCTGCTGCCATTGAAATAGGATCTTCGGTACATCCTGCCATTACTATTAGTAGCAACAAGAACAGGAGATGTTTGATTGTATATTTTTTCATAACAGTATATTTTTTAGTTTGACGGATTCATCAATTGTATAGCTGTCCTGGTGATTGCATAATGCATTTTTGTTTGATAATAATCGTCACCTGTGGCAAAAATGGCTAGTCCTCCAAGAGGGCCTAGTGAAACTACGCGTTCAGTCATAACGGTTACGGCATCTTGTTTCACATTGGTTTCGTCGATTATTTGGTTATTGATTTTTGCAGCCAATAGCAGCTTCTCTTTAGGTAATGATTGGTTGTCAAGCAGTCCTGTGACCAGTAGTTTCAAGGTGGTGACATTAGTTATATCAACAGTGTTCAGTACTATATAGTCTAGTTTTTCGATATCGGAAGTTTCCACAAATGCGGGGTCGCCATCCAATACCAGTAATTTGTCACCACTAGCTGCTGCAGAGAGTCTGGAAACAATCAACTTTGCAGCTTCTTTGCGTGCGGCCAGTTCCGCTTCCGTACCACTATAGAGTGGCATGCCCGTAAAGGCAAAACCATTCAGATTCAGTTCGGTCGCTGTAGCGATAGCTTTGTCGAGAAAAGCCCCCAGTTTAGCTGCATCGGAAAGAATAGCCGCTTGTGAAGCGTAGTCTACACGGTAAAGTACTTTTGTACTTTTCTCCTGTAATAAGGGGATGTCTTCGCGGTCATAAGTGCTGATGTTTTCTGAATTAGCTAACGTGACTATATCCAGTGAATCAGGCAATGAACGAAGATACGCACCTTCATTCTTAGACTCTTCGGCACCATTATCGAAACTGCTGTATGTGATGTAATGCGGACGTTCTTGCTTGTAGACACGCAGCGATTCCATATAACGCGCCCAAAGTTCGGGATTCTGATCTTTGGCGTTTTGAGGGGCAATATCTACGGATTCTATATCTTTCCAGTCGTTACATGAGGCAATTGACAGGAGAGCCAGCAACAGGAATAATCCGGTGTATAACCTGGTGATTGATATTTTTATTTTCATATCGTTTGATGTATATATTTTTAGTTCTTTCTTCATTATTATAGTCGGGCAATTGTCCTTCTGAATGTGGACGGTTACGGAGTACGCGGTTTTTTATCCCACTATAAGGGAGTAGCTCCGTTATCGTCTCCACCCAACATCTTTACAGCTTCTGTGATATACTGGTTGTTGGAATACTCACGCGGTGGATACCACAAACGGCGAATCTTAATAACTTTGTCGTTGATGACACCGCCACTGTTATTTACAACTACCGGTAGCAGTTTGGGGTAACCCGTACGGTGGTATTCGCTCCATGCTTCTACTGTGCAGGGGAACATTGCAATCCACTTTTGAGTGATTATACGTTCCAAATTGGCTTCAAACTTATCGTCGCCATCTTGCCAGGCAATAGTAATGGTGCTGGCTGGAGCTGCGACAGAATAGGTACGCATAGGATCGGTATACGCTTGCGGTTTGTTTTGAGAGTCGGCAACATAAGCATCGGCGCCGGTTAGTCCGTATTGGTCGAAGGAAAGTGTAATGGCCTGTTCGTACAAAGACTTGGCATCTCCACCCATATTCCATCCCCGTAAGGCACCTTCTGCACGCAGGAAAGTGATTTCGGCGGCGTTCATCCATAAATAGGGACTTTCGGTAGCGATGACGGGTTTGCTATAACGGTCTTTCACTTCGTCCTTATTGGCTACGTCGATACCGATGCGGATACCTGCATAACCGTCAACTTTTACATTTTGGCCGCCTACCCTTTCGTCCAATTTTACGGTGGTGAACATCTTTGGCCGGCGAGGGTCGTTGTAACCATTCATATAAGAAATAATATCGGCACCCACACGGTGGTCATTCCAACCATTGAAAATCATAGAAGCACGATTCTCTTCTACTGTCAGCCAGGCGTTATCTGCGTTCGAGGTAATGACACCTGCGGATACAGCAGCTTCGGCAACTTGTTGGGCAGTGGCAGGATCAACGTAAGACATGCGGATAGCCATGCGCAGTTTCAGGGAGTTGGTATATTTGTGCCATTTATTCATATCACCGTAATAAACATCATCGAATTTACGGAAAGCTTCAGTCCCCAGGTTTAGATTCTCTTTCAATACAACATCCACTTCGTCCAGTTCTTTCAACATTTGTTTATAAACGTCTGCTTGGGAGTCATATGGCACAGAGAGTGATATTCCGCCTTGTTCGTCTACTATCTTGCTATAGGGGATAGGTCCATACATATCTGTCATACGGTGCATAATAGCTACGCGCAGTAATTTGGATAATGCCAATGCGACAGGATCATCGCTTTGGTCGCGCAGGTCACGGTAGAGCGGATAAGTTTCGGTGAAAACGTCGGAAAATGTTTTGTCCTGCCAATCCACAGACGGATTATATGTTTCAAATTTGGTTGTCCACGGGTTAGTGGCTCCGAAGTATCCGGCATACGGACCGGCAGCCAGCGCTTCAATAAATTGATAAAGATGCTCTTTGACGGGAACGACAAGCCCCTGTAGACCTCTTAGCGTAGCCCCTAAATTATAGTTTTCACGTCCCAGTTCATTCTTGTCCACTTCGTAATCTTTGCGGTTGATGTCGGCAAAGTTACTTGTACAGGCCGTTCCGCCAATAAGTAGTAGAGCAAAGAAGAACATCTTCAGGATAGATGTCACTTGTTTCATAATAGTTGATTTAGTTCGTTAAAAGTTAATTTTTACATTGAAACCAATGTTACGGGTACTTGGCAACATGAAGTAGTCGATTCCCTGATAATAGTTGTCCGTTGTGGCTACTGATTCGGGATCGAAAGGAGCTTTATTGTAAATCATCCATAAATTACGACCTATTACAGATACTTGGATATCACACACGTTTCCCAGCCACTTGCGCGGGATAAGGTATCCGATGCTTGCTTCTTGCAGACGCACGTTGGTGGCGTTGTAGGTGTAGTATTGAGGCAGTCCGCTTTCACTGCCAATCGTTGTATAATAGTTTTGCGCATCGACAAGTGTGCGGTTATTTACCAGTACACCGCCATTATCGCGTGCCAAAGCCGAACGTTCAGATACACCGTACTGGTCCATGGCTGCTTCTGTGGCAGAGTAGACAATGCCACCGATACGTGCCGTAAAGAGAGCGCTTAAGCTTATACCTTTCCATGAGAAGTGATTGCTCCATGCCAAATTGGCTTTTGGAAATACACTACCCAACTTGATGTCCGGCAGATTATTTTCTATAGCTACTATGCCGGTGGGGTCGATATCCACCATACCATTATCATCACGTTTCAGATCGGACTGAGTATAGAGGTCGCCCAATGTGCCGCCTTCCTTCAGAATAAAGCGTGCCTTTCCAAGTCCGCCTACATCCAGTCGGTCTTTGTTTATAAGTTCACCTGTCTCGGGATGTACGTAATCTCTTACTAGTTCTTTAATTTTATTTTTGTTATGGCTAAGGGTGAAGTTACTGTCCCAACGGAAGTTGTTATTCCAGGTATGTCCGTAACCCAATGAAAGTTCCAGTCCTGTGTTACGTACATAACCTGTCTGAAGATAAATGGTAGTGTAACCGGATGATACGGAAATTTGAGGGTCGAACGTTTGGTTGAATGTATTGGCCAGGTACCATGACAGGCCGAGATTAAAGTCCTTGAAAAGTTTCATGTCCAAACCGACTTCCCATGAATCGGTACGTTCCGGTTTCAGATCACCGATAGGATAGTGAGTCTTGGGCTTCCAACTTTGGGTGGCTTCATTATATTCATAAGTTGGAGAAGTTAGGTTGCGCGGATAAGGCATACCGACGGAACTGAACGAACCACGTACTTTCATGTAGTCAATGAAACTTGGCATCTGTATCATTTCGGAGATAACGCCCGAAAGTCCTACCGAGGGGTAGAAGAACGAAGAAGTGGATGAATTGGCGAGTTGCGATGCCCAGTCGTTACGTCCGGTCAGAGTCAGATAGAGCATGCTTTTCCAACCGACTTCTACACTGGCAAAGATGGATTGCGTTTGTTCCTGCCATTCGTCCTGACGTGCTTTCTTCTTGGCATTGTCAAGGTCGAAGACGTTGAATACGTTAGGGATTCCCTTTTCACGTATCGGACCACGATAACTTAATTCTTCAAATTTATTGTTTACAATACTGGCTCCCACGTTTGCTACTAATGAGTAGTCACCGAAACGCTTGTTGATATTGGCAAGTACATCGGCGTATGTTTGAGTTTCATCAGGTTTGGCAATGGTATAATGTCCCTGTGTGCTCTCTTCGGTTATGGTCGCATTTGAACTGGCATACAGTTTCTGTTCATACTTAGTGTGAGAATTGTCTATACGCACACGACCTGCAATGTTTAACCAGTCGGTGATATCATAACTTAACTGTGCGGAGAGCATATAACGTTTTTTTTGGTTGAGGCGTAAATTGCGATATGCAATCCAGTATGGGTTTTGCATACGAAGATCCCCTTCACCTTGCGGCCAAAACATCGTATTGATTTTACGTGCCGGATCCCAACGTTCAAATACTTTGATAAGACTGAAATCGTCACTACGTGGAAACAGGTAGACGGGTACAATTGGGTTGGAATATACGCCCTGGTTGGTCATGTTACGATCGTTTTGAATAATATAGCTGGCGCCTACATCAAGTTTCATCCGGTCATTCAGGAAACTTGTCGTATTGCGGAATGTAAAGTTAAAACGATTGTAACGGTTATTGGGGACTATACCTTGAGAATTTACGGATGCAGCCGAAAAGAAAGTCTGATTTTTCTCCGTTCCGGTAGAAAGAGTAACAGAGTTAGTGAATATCAATCCGGTGTCGAAGAAATCCTTAGGCTCGAATCCGGTACGTGAAGCCTCGTTCAACAATGGTCCCCAGCTTAAAGTGGTGGTCCCACCTGTCT
>ERZ779649.1240-NODE-1240-length-15094-cov-2.041758_pt1 | contig 15094 bp, 14 predicted proteins | sample MGYA00511882_ERZ779649 | MGnify/ENA primary metagenome ERZ779649 (study PRJEB29588, sample SAMEA2157793) | human gut metagenome | biome: human gut; feature: human-associated habitat; material: faeces | place: Denmark | collected 2008/2010 ... | reverse complement strand
CATCAGAAGCAAATCTGAATGCGTTTATTGCCGAGCTGACCGCTCTGGAAGCAAAACACAACATTAAATTCACCGTTGAAGAGCCGATTCGTGTTGAGCTGAAAGAAACAACAGCGAAACACATCGCATTTTTCAAGAGCGTTTCCAGGAGTTACAAAAAAGGTGCAGAACTGTACATCGACCTTACATTCGGTTCGAAGGTGCAGGCGATCTCGATATTCCAGTCCCTCTGCGTTGCGGAAAGCAACGGCTGCCATGTTAAAGAATTGTTATACGGCTCCTATATAAAGAGCGAGGCTGACGCAGGCAAGGGTTCAATTTACAGCCTTCGCTCCCTTTACGAAATCACACAGCTTCTCAACACATACTCTATGTTACCGGATACCGACCTCGAAAAGCTGCTTGATTCAGTTGGATAACATTAAATACTGCTGCCATGTAAAATACGGTTTTACATTGTATTTTATCTGATGGACGGTATGAGGATATTGTGCTATACTGAATATATAAAAAATCAGGTTTCATGGAGGCTTCACATGGATATTCAAGCAATTCGTAAAGCATATAATAATCTGCCAGCTTCATACAAGCACGCTTGGGGGAAATTTTCAGCTGTCTTTAAGGAAGGCTTTGCTCTTTTTTCTCAAAAATTCAACATTGATTTTGACAATGAGGAAACAACTCTTGCCGAAGAAATTAATCCAGACATTTGGTTAGCCGACGACCTGAAGTATCAGCATGAAGTTACTCCGCTGAGTCTTGACAATCCTAACGACACCAGAAAATACCGTATGCTCGCCAAAATAACCATGTGCGCCTGTGCCTACTGCTTTGACAGCAGAGTAGGCGCTGATGGTGTTGTATATCGTAAGCTTGACACGGAATCCTGCGATCTATACAGCGAAATTTCTATACTGATGCAAAAATACATTCTTGCTCCCGAGAAGATCATAACAATCAGGAGGGAGGAAGGGAAAACCATGGCAGAAAGCATTTTAAGCTATTTGCACTTGCAGTATAAGAGCCTTGCACTGGTTGATTTTAAGAAGAACAAAAATAAAGAATCGGCAACCATTTCGATAGATGACGATGAAAACCCTATCGATATTTCCTCACCCGATACAGAGATCAACATGGAGGATACATCAACGCTCGTGGCGGTTTTCAGGCTGATCGGCGAAACAAAATTGACCGGTGCTTCAAGTCTCAGGCTTCAGGCAGACCTCATTTTTAAGATCTTTTTTAAGAATAATAATCCGAAGTCTTGCAGAGCAGCCTTACAAAAATATTTCAGAAAGGACGATAGCGGAAACAGCAAAGTCGACTGCATCGACGAACGTTTAAAGAAATTCTGCTTTACTTGTCTGACAACACTTAATAAAATTCCGTCGGATGAAGATGTAAGGACATTCATTTCTGTTGTAGAAGTCGGCAATGCTCTTCGTAAAGAATCCGATCTTCCTCCTATTTTTGAAGCAGAGTGTATAGAAAGCTTTTTCTTCTCTAAACTCAAAAGAAATGTTTCAACTCCTAAAGATTATTTTGAACACATCAGAAACGTTGATTTACAGCATGCTGAAACAATAAACGCTTTGATGGCAAAATATGCTTCAACAAACAACGGTGTTATCTCAAGGAGAACCTTGGATAAAACTGTCGAGAGAGCGCTCAACACGCTGCTGACCCAGCACAGAAAAGAGCTGGAAATGCTGCGATAATGCATTGTAAGGAGATTACGCATGAAATTTATTACATACCATTCTCAAACAACTGTTTACATCTCCGATGAACATTTTTCCGTCGAAAGAACGGGCACTGACAGTTCGATTGTGCTGTCAGTGTCCGGATTTTCTGACAGCGTAACTCTCTTTGATTTTGGTACGGCTATGAGTATAGCGGACGGGGATACGGAAAATGCAGAGCTTGTCACTCAATTGATCTATGAATTTGTACAGAGAGATATTTCCGGTGGCTGCGATGTAATCTCGGTTGACCATATCATCAAGGAGATCAGCGGATTGTGCAGGCAGAGCATTTACAAACTCATTGCGGACTGAATCATAATCGAAACACGGAGGTTTATCATGGGATCGTTTGACAAGGAATATGTTGAAAAACTGCTGAAACAGAAAAAAGATCAGGAAGCATTTGATTACTGCATGGAATTTGCAAATGACGGTGATGCGGAAGCGCAGACACGTATAGGGGTATTTTATTATAATGGCACCGGAGTAGAGAAAAATTACAAAAAGGCTTTTGAATGGTTTTCCAAGGCAACAGAATTAGGTTCAATAGAAGCTATGTGTAGGCTCGGGGAATGCTATGAGGATGGCAAAGGTGTCAAAAAGAATTGTTACCAAGCTGTTAATTTATATTTAGAATCTGCACGGAATGGCTTTCCTAGGGCTATGTGCTGCTTGGGGTTGTGTTACAAAAAAGGTATAGGTGTATCTGAAAATAAAAGGACAGCAGTAAAGTGGTATAAAAAAGCAGCTAAACTGAACTATCCTGCAGGAATGGGCAATCTTGGCGTATGTTATGAATATGGCACAGGAGTTAAAAAGGACGAAAAGAAAGCTGTAGAATGGTATACAAAAGCTGCTGAACTTGGTAATGCTAGTGCTATGTGCAATCTTGGCGTATGTTATGAATGCGGCACTGGTGTAGCAAAGGACGAAAAAGAAGCTGTAGATTGGTATACAAAAGCCGCCAAGCTTGGTAATGCTATAGCTATGTGCAATCTTGGCGTATGTTATAAATACGGCACTGGTGTAGCAAAGGACGAAAAGAACGCTGTAGAATGGTATACAAAAGCTGCTGAACTCGGTTATGCCAGGGCTATATGCTATCTTGGAGAATGCTACTATTATGGCACAGGTGTAAAAAAAGAGGAGAAAAAAGCAGTAGAATTATTTACAAAAGCCGCCGAGCTTGGTAATGCTAGAGCCATGGGCTATCTTGGCATATGTTATGAAAATGGCACCGGTGTAGCAAAAGATGAAAAAAAAGCTGTGGAGTGGTATACAAAGGGGGCAGAACTTGGCGATGATCAGGCTATGCTTTATCTGGGGATATGCTATGGTTGTGGAACAGGCGTCTCCATTGATGATCATGAAGCGTTCAGATGGTTTTTGAAATCTGCAAAACTTAACAATAGCTTTGCTATGCGAAACCTTGGAATATACCACGACAATGGGGCTGGTGTGCCATACAGTGCAGAAAAAGCTTTTGCGTGGTATAAAAAAGCTGCTGAACTTAATAACAGCAGCGCCATGTATTATTTAGCCAATTGCTATGCTTCCGGTAGTGGAATAACTAAAGACACGAAAGAAGCATTTGAATGGTATAATAAAGCTGCCGAACTTGGAGATTGTGACGCAATGTATAAGCTTGGTGTGTGCTATATGTCAGGTACTGGTGCCGCTATTGACATAAAGATGGCTGTAAAATGGTATACTAAGGCTGCCGATCTTGGCAATGTAAACGCATTATTTAATTTAGGTCAACTTTATGAATATGGAATTGGCACTGATAAATCTGATAACCAAGCATTATATTATTACCGTAAAGCAAATGAAAAAGGACATTCAGAAGCATCTAAAAAAATTCAGAGTTTAGAAGGCAATGCCCAACCCCAAAATAAAGACGGCGGCTTAATCAATCAACCAATAGAAAAGGAAAGTGAAGCACACAATCAAGATAACATGACGCTGAAAGAAAAAATCAGCAGACTTACCAAACAGCTTGAAGAAAAGGAACGTGAGAGCCTAGCACGAAATCTAGATAACATGATGCTGAAAGATAAAATCAGCAACCTAACCGAGCAGCTCAGAGAAAAAGAGCGCGAAAGCGAAGCACGCAATCAGGATAGCATGATACTGCAAATAGGGAGCATGATGAATTCTATGGAATCTCGTCTCACTGCTAGAATGGACGAAATTTCAGACATCACAAAGGAAACAAACGATAACGTAAAGTCCCTGACAGACTATATAAAAAATGAACTCCCCAAAAAAATCGCCAGCCTTCGCACCGAGTTTGGCGTAGATACGCTTTCGGAAACCGAACTCACAGAAGCCGACGAGAAAAAGATCGGAGAGTTCTGTAAAACAGTTAGGGCTGCTATCGAAAAGCAATTTGACGAGAAGAATGACCTTATCAGGCAGTCCCGCAAAGATCTTAGCAATAGATTTGGGAATGTTTGGAACAGGCTATGTCAGGAAACGCAGAACTCGCTTGTATCAGGAATGACGCTTTGGAAAGCGTACAAAAACATTGACGACCCCAATTTCGACTTCTCAGGAATCTGTATTCTTGCCACGTCTGCCCTTGAGAACGAACTGCGAAAAATTTTCTTTGAGGAATTTCAGGAGTTTGTGAAGAATCAAACCGGTGGTAAAATAAATCGATATCCTAGCATATTCACATATAGAAAAGGCACTGAACTGGTTGCGGGGAAATCTGAATATTTCGCATTGGGAAAAATGCCTTTTCTGTTCGGGCAGACCGGGAAAGATCCCTCGTCTGAAGATCTCAGTGATATAAAGCGTTTAAATGATTTTAGAGAGAAATACCTAGAGTCAATAATAGATTCACAAAAGATGATAGATAGCGGGTTCGCCTCCTTCAGCGAATGCTTCACCAAGCCCTTCTTTTCAAAAAACAGCGAATTGAAAAAAGAAAAGAACTTCCACGTTTATTACAAAGGAAGCCTGATTTCTGAATTTGAAGATATCAGAAACAAATACAGAAACAAAAGCGCACATCAAGGTGGACTCCGAAGGGATGAGGCACATGACTGCTGCAATCTGGTTTTTGGTTCGTCCATAATGGGGGACAATGATCTTGAAAAGGTTCTTGGGTTGATACAGAAGGTTTATTATCTGCTTAAACAATAAAATGCCATCCAGCACATAATTCACCGGTTAATACATAGTTGTCCCCGCGTCTTTAACGAGACGCGGGGACAACTTTTTCCGTAGGATGTCAAATAGCCTTACAACATATTTTTTAAATAATATGTCGCAAACAGCAATAATATTACCTATGAATAAAATGAAAGGCAAAAAATCTCTCCACCTAAAACCATATGGGCCGTCTTATTCCTCCAAAGGCGGCTCAACAATTCGAAAGGACGATACCATGATTTTTAAAATCGACAATGCAATAATCTCAGTTTCAAATGGCTACATCATCAGTATTAATCAGACTGACAGCAAGACTTCCCTTGTTCTTGAAGCGTCAAGTATACACCGCACGTTGATCGATCTATCATTTGCTGATGATAAGGAAAAGGAATTTACAGAATTAATCCTAGCTATATTCCTCAACAAAATCGCCGAACGCCTGCCGGACAATACAATGATCGACTTCGACGACATTTACAATGAAGTTGCTAAGGAACTCGCTGACTTCATAACTGAAAAGGAGCGTGAGAGCAATGTATGAACTAAATGGCGCACGATTCGTAGAGAGATATGTCCTGACCAGCATACAGAATGGCTCTCAGCCAGCTCCGCTGAACGAACCGTGCCTTGTGCACGATCTCTTTCAGGAAATTCACGGAAAGCCTAATACGGTGGAGATTCTGGCAAACAGTGTGCTCAGTAATTGCGATGTCCTTTTGCTTCCAAATAATCAGCTTACAGATGACGAACAGATGTATTCCTTCCTGCTTGACGAAATGGAAAACCTGAGATGGCTTTTCAACAACATAACCACGGAATATGTCTGCAACGTCAAGGAAGTCTGCTATAATATGATAGAGAAAGTCGAAAACAACAGGAGTATGCTGATACCAATTATCCACAGCTTTTCATATCTTGCATTTTTCGCTTATGAAGAAGCTGTAACCGCCGTATTCACCAAGGAAGAGGCAATCGAGCTGCTGCAAAAATATGACTGTATAATTTCTTTTGTGAAATACATACACGATTACGATGAAGAGCTTTTTGTCCATGAAATGTGGCACTCGGATCTGATGAGAATTCTGGCAGATAATTCTGGCAGATAAATAAGGAGGTAAATAATATGACACTAAGAAAAAACATATCCACAATAGCACACATTGCAATAATGGCTACAATCTTTTTGGTGAGTTCCACCGGGTTTACTCTTGTCAACTCTATGCTCAAGATCGGGGCAATTATCTCACCAGATCCAATCGGGTCCACTATGCTGGGATTGTTTGCTTTGTCCCTGTTTCTTAGCCTGACGAGGAGCGCAGACTTCACTATCCCATATGCACTGATTTCAGGTCTTGCGCCTTATGGCATCATTTTTGGAATATTTGTTTTTGCGAAGTGCCCGCTTGCTATTGCCGCTGAATGTACAGCTGTGTTTGCATTCACGCTAATTGGTACTGTAAATAAAAGAATCAGCATTAAAGATAATTTGCACGACTTCATATTTCAGGCAATGGAACGTGTAATCACGGATATGTTCCTAGTTCTCCCGTTAAACATTCCCATCAGCTTTCTTTGTGGAATTTGTCAATGAATTCTGTATCTCCCCGAAACTTTCCTTATATTTTGGGGAGATTTGTTTTTTCAAATATAAAATGAAAGAAAAATCAAGACACGTTCTATATAACTTGTTGCTCTGCTAAATTACAATATGAGCGGTTTCAAGAATATGATTAAAAGATGTCGCAAGCGTCCGAAATCTCTCCTATAAGTGAGTGTAAGGCACAAGCGAACACAGAATTTCAAAAAATATTGAAGTGATGATGTCGCAACAGCCGAAAGCTCCCACTATATAAGAGTGAACACCTTCTAAACACAATGACCTTTAAGGAGGACAAAACAATGACAAACATGATCACCAAGATTACATCCATCGCTGCAGCCGCTGCAATCATTACTGCCGCAATTCCTACAGCAGAGTACCTTACAGGAACCTCGATCACCTCCGTGACCGCAAGCGCAGCTGCCGTCAACACTCTGACACTCAGCGACCTCGACCGCATTGAAAGAGAATGGGAAAGCCATCCATACGTCCTGTCAGCATGGTTTTGGGCCAACTATACTTCATCGGGAAAAGTAGCTGTTGGCGATCTTCAAGAACTGCTTGCTTTCGATTTCGGCTTCGACATCGATATCGACAGTGTTTTTGGGTACGATACGGAGAACTACGTCAAGGAAGGGCAGCGTCGGTTGAGTATTACTGTCGATGGCAAAGTGGGAAATACTACTTTCTATTGCCTGATAGACAAGGCTCGCTCGATCATTAACGAGCGCGGTCAGTCATCGACTGTCAGCAATACCAACTCCAAAATCGAATCTTCCATCTCCTGGATGGAATACCGACAGGGCTGGAACAAGGATGACATGGGCTATAAATACGACTGGTGTACCGCTGCTCTCTGCGACGCTATGATAGATTCCGGATACGACATTTGCAGGACATGGAACCCCTGTGACTTCGTTATCGACATCTGCGACAACCACGGCATGGGAACATTTTACTGCTTTAGAAATGCAAATTATCAGTCTCTCAAGAACAATGGAATGTCTAAATCAGGATTTAACCATGTAATTAAGACATCGCGCTCTGATTTCACACCACAACGCGGAGATATTGTTGTTTATCGGTGGAGTGACGATTTCGGGTACAATTGGAGTCACATAGGCATAATTACAAATTACTCCAACGGGACGCTTTACACCATTGAAGCAAACACTTCCGGCGGCAAGGTTGCCAAGCGCACTCGCAGCTACAACAGTGAGGTCGTCGGTATACTCAGAATGTGATATTCTCAGGGCAACCAGAATTCATTGATGATGTGCTGTCGGTTAAGTTGTCCGCTGAATGTGGTCAAGGGCTGTAACGAAAGCAGCCCTTGATATTTTTTTATTCTATTGATTTGCTTTCCAGTTCTTTTCTCGTACCATCAACATTTTCTATATACGCATTAATTTGCAGTTCTAACTTCTTATTGATACTCCTCTCATACTCCTTGAGCATCTCCCCGGACCGAGCAATAAACTCATCATGCAGCGCCCTATACTCCGCCTTTTCAGCCTCCGAGAGCCTGTCCCAGCCCTTTTTCTTGTGCATGAAATTCTCAAAGCCGTACTTGACCCTCTGCCGCAGATTGAAAACTCCCTCGGAGCATTTCTCACGGTAGACCGCCTTGCTGTTCTTCTTGCGGAGCAGCCTGCACTCCTCGCAATAAAGCGTGTTTCTGGACTTTGCGAGAAAATAGCTGCCGCAGAGCCTGCACTCAATGCAGAATATCTTACGGCTTTCGAGAAAGCGCGAATACTCAGTAAGGAGCTTCGCGACATCTCCACAGTCAAACAGAATAACACTTAAAATCTCCGTGTTCTGCGGAGATTTTTTCTTTTTCAGCGTGGTGAATGTATCGGAAATCATAGTTTCCACAACTTTGCGGAACTGCTCGCCAAGCTCTGCCCTGTCTGACTGTTTCATTCCCAGACCGAAACGGGCGTTCATGTACAAGCCGGTCACAGCCCTATACATTTTCAGAACGACCCTCGCGAGCAGGCGAACGGACGTGCTCTTGTCTACCTTAAATATGTAGTCAAGAGTGTTCAGCGTTTCGGCAACGCGGCTCTTGTTTGTGTTCTCGTCTTTGAGGTTTGCGTAAAGCCTGTCCACCTGCTCCTGTATCTTCTCGGTTTCAGGAAACGAGCTGCATAAATCAAGTGCGAACGTTCCGAGGGACTGCTCACGGAAGAAAATATCCAAATCTTTGACAGCAAGATTCGGTTCGTACGTGTTCTTCAGCGCCTTGTTTATGGTTTTCTCCGAGCCGCCGATCAGCATTTCGGAATTGTCCGACAACAGTAGAACTACCTCATAATCGCAGTTTATTTCGTATTTATTTTCCATAATTATACATCAACCTCAAAAATTTTTTTCTTAATACAAGGATAAAGTGTGCGTATTCAGCCGAACGGCGGTTGAACTTCAAAGCTTTTAAGCTTTCAATGCCGCATTACAATGCAGCTTTTGCACTGCATAATATTATTTTTGGCTGTTACAAGGATAATGTATAAAGCGGCAATAATCCGCGCTATAAAGCTAATTATCCAAATAGCGAACAAACAATTATTAAAACACTATCCTTGTAGAGTATAGCACGACCTATTGCATTTGTCAACCCTTTGTGATAGAATACCATCAACCGAAGTAATCTCGGAACAATATCGCACAAGGAGGTAACTTTTATGACAAACGAAAAGAAACAAGAAATAATCGCAGCAATGACAGGCTTACTTGAACAGCTGACCGAGAGCGAGCCGCCGAAAACCGAACCCTCCCATGCTCCCGAACAGGTGGTCGAAATGCTCACCATCAGGGAATGCACTGAGGCAGTAAAAGGTCTGAATGAGTACACTGTAAGGCAGCTTGTTCTGCGCAAGGAACTTCCCTCCATCAGAACGGGTCAGGGAAAGCGCGGGAAAATACTTGTCCCAAAAGCGGCACTGATGGCGTATTTTACTGGAGGTAAGCTATGATAGAACAGATAATCAAGCTACTTAATTCAGACAACACAGTATCTGCAAATCGACTGCTCGCCCATGCACTTGGAATAAAGGCGGCTCTGCTCTTTAATTCACTCGTCGGAAAGCAGGCGTATTATGAGAAACATTCCATGCTTGACAGCGAGGGCTGGTTCTATTCGACAATCGAGGATATGCAGGAAAGCACAGCGCTGTCCCGCTGTCAGCAGAACAAAGCTATCGGAGTTCTTGTCAAGGCAGGTCTTATTGATTACCGCACAGGAGGTGTGCACTGCCGCCGTCATTTTCGTGTTCGTGATGATACGGAGCAGCTTGAAAAGTACCTCATAAAAGGTGCAGAAAAGTTGAATAGTAACCTGTCGGAAATTGACAATGCACCCTGTGAAAATACGGCATACTACCCTGTTGAAAACGCACAAAGCACATTGCGGGAAATCGACAATCCCTTTATATATAATCTTAATAATCAAACAAAAGAGAATAATCCTTATCCATCAATCATATCCGACGGGACGGATATGACGGGAAATTCGCAAATCCTTTTTTCTTCCGACGAACGCAGCGATTACCGCGATATTATTCGTGAAAATATCGAGTACGACTGCCTTTCCGAGGACAAAGTGCGGGTGGACGAGCTGGTTGAGATAATGCTTGATGTGGTGTGTTCGGCAAAAAGCACTACCCGCGTAAACGGCGATGAAGTACCGACAGACGTGGTTAAGAGCCGATTGCTGAAGCTTACTCATGAGCATATCGAATATGTGCTGACTGCACTCGGAAATAATACCTCCGATGTTCGGAACATTCGCGCATATCTTATAACGGCGCTGTATAATGCGCCCATTACGATGGACAGCTACGACACGGGTCTGGTTAATCACGATATGTACGGAAAGCCAGACCGCTCGGAATGAGTGTTTCTTTCAAATCTGAAAAGAAGAATTCAGTGGGATTTTGAGATTTTCTCAATTCACCGGCAGTTCATTCTGAACAGTTTTATAATTTTCCTCGTTTCACTGGCAAGGTGTCCGAGAGGGGTTTGGGAGATTTCACCCAACTCAATGTGATAATGACGGGCGCAGCTTGTCACTATCACTATTGAGTTTTAGCAACAACGACAACAGCCTTCAAATATGCTCGTTTTATCGAAACTGTATCGGCGAGAGATTTGAACATAAATCTGAAAACTGCTTTTCAAGAGCATTGGCGGCAGATGAGATAAATTTGTAAAACAAGAGAAAGGAGATGTGTCATATGAGTGAGAAAAATTCAAAAGGGCTGTCGATTTCATTTCGTGTGGATAGTGGTTTTCTCGACCACAACAACCGAGTTATCACCGCCCACAATGTTGATGTTTCAAGGTCGAGCGACAACATTACCTACATAAAAATTGATTTGCGGCAATTCTATGAGCAGGTGTTTGGCGCGGCTCTTGCGGAATACAACGCTAAGCAGAAACGTGCCGACCGTGAAATCCCCGACTACTACGAACACGTCAAGAAATCGGGCAAGGGTAAGCTGTTCTATGAGGTTGTGGTGCAGTTTGGAGATTTGCATGACTGCGGGCTTGGTTCGGTGAATTGGAATACGGCGAAATCCATGCTTGACAATTATATGCGCGAATTTGAGCAGCGTAATCCTAACCTCAAAGTGTTCAATGCTGTAATGCACCTTGACGAGAGTACGCCGCACCTGCACATTGACTTCGTTCCCATGGCACATAAAGGACAGCGAGGGCTGTCGCTTAAAAATTCAATGAGCGGTGCGCTTCGTGAACAAGGATTTTTCTCGTCAAACAAAATGCAGAACGAGTGGACGGCTTGGTCTGAAAGTGAGCGTTCGGTTATGGAGCAGATTTTGCTGAAACACGGTTTGCGGCGAGAGGATAAAAATGTTCATAGACAGCATTTGTCCGTTGATGATTACAAGAAGGCTGCACAGGAAGCGGAGAATATCAGGAAAATCAATGCCCACATTAACGAGTTGAAAAAGAAGCCTATTGAGGAACTGACATCATATGAAGCTGCCTTAATCAAAAATCAGAACGATGTTATGCGTGAAAAGGTGACGGAGTTACGGCAGCAGGTTGAAGAAATGAGCAAGAAAGCCCAAGCCGATTTTGTTCCCGTGAATGTTTACAACCCCGACAAGCTGCAATACATAGCTGACGGACTTGCACGGACGAAAATACCGTTTGTTGCAGAGAGCAATACTCTCTACATTCCAGATTACGCTCTTGAAACGGCGAGGGCGATTTCACGGCACTACAAGCCGAGCGAGAACGCGCCCTCTATCCGTGAGCAGATTAAGCTGGACATTGACAGGCTGGTGTATTCCTCGGCGAGCGTTGAGGACTTGCTTGCAAGGCTGAAAGAGCGCGGTTACGAAATCAAGCGGGGCAAATATATTTCCGTCAAAGCGCCGTCTGCGGAGCGCTTTGTGCGGCTGAAAACGCTAGGCGAGGAATATCTGCCCAAAAATCTTGAACGGCGCATAGCTGAAAGCGGACGGTTCGTTGATTGCGTTCATGAAAAAGCGCAGAACGCTAATCCTGTTGAAAAGCGGTTTCACAGTGTTATTTTGAATGTTACCACAGTCGTTACGCAGTTCCGGCTTGAACCGAAGAAAAGCAATGCACGCAGGCACTACTGCTTTCAGAACGACGAGTGGATAAACTATCTGTCGCAGCAGCTTCTGACTATCGGCGATTTCGGCATTACCTCCCGTGACGACATCTACGCAAAGGCGCAGGAGTTACAGCACAACATTCACGTTATGCGTTCTAAAGGCGATAATCCCACCGAACATGAAACAGCTCTGAAGCGTATTAACAAGCTGATAAAGGCATATGAGGAGATTGTCGAGGGGAACTACATAGATAATCTTATAAAAGCGCAGAAGTCACGGGAAGCTGCGGCACAAAGGTCAGAGAAATCTCCAAAGCACAAAAGATGACGATATGCCTCTTGACAAATCACACTTTAAAGCGTAAAATAGAATTGCAGAGGGTATGTCATAAATCTACGATATTTAAGGAGAGTATCATATGGCTACCATTACAAAACGAGGGGAAACCTTCAGAAATAAGGTGTCATTAGGCTATGACGCCAGCGGAAAACAGATCGTCAAATCAACTACATTCGCGCCACCGGCAGGAGCAACGTCACGGAAAGCCGAGAAACTTGCGCAGGAATACGCCCTTGATTTTGAGCGCCACTGCAAGGGCTATGCACAGCTTAACGAAAATATGCGTTTCTCGGAACTTGCGGAGTGGTACTTTGAAAACTACGCCCCAGTGGAGCTGAAAGAGGGAACGCTCTACAACTACAAAAGCACCTACAAGAACCACATTGAGCCTTTTTTCGGGAACGTTAAAGTCAAGGACATAAACACGCCGAGGCTCACAACATTTGTTCAGTCCCTCAAAGTCAAGCCCGAAACTGTGCGGAAGATTTATGTCGTTGTTCAGAGCATATTCCACAGGGGCGTGGAGCAAGGCTTTATCAGAGATACTCCGTGCAGGAATGTCATTCTTCCGAAAAACAAGGGCAAAAAGAAAAGGCCCGTCCTTGACGAGGAACAGACCAAGCGGTTTATGGAGCTGCTCGAAACAAAGCCCTGCGACCTTGATGTCAAGCGAATGATAAAGGTGCTGCTTTTCACGGGACTGCGCAGCGGTGAAATGCTTGCGCTGTCGTGGGAGGACATTGACTTTGACGAAATGACTATCTCGGTCAATCACAACCTTGCCGACGTTGGAGGAAAGCACTGGCTCACCACTCCGAAAACCGAAAGCAGTATCCGAACAATCGGAATGAGCGCAGCTCTTGCGGACATTTTCAGAGAGCAGAAATCCTATCAGGAACAGCTTATCAGCGCTCTCGGCGGTAAATTTGCTCACCCCGAAATGGTGTTTACTTCCGCTAATGGCAACTACCGTGACAGGTCGGCGCTACGAACTTCTTTCAAGCGCTTTCTCAAAGGAACAGAGTTTGAGTTTCTGACCCTGCACCAGCTCCGTCACTGCAACGCAACCTTACTTCTGAACAGCGGCGTTGATCTGAAAATCGTATCGGAGCATTTAGGACATTGTGACATAGGCGTAACAGCGAATATCTATGCGGACGTTCTCAAAAGCACCAAAGCAAAGGTTGCAGACCTTGTGTCGCTTAAATTAGCATAAAAATATCCTCCCCGAATACTCGGAGAGGATATAAAGACCAAATAAAGACCAAGTTGATAACTGTATCGCCGCAAGCCGCATTGTAAAGCGGTCTGTTTCGGCTGAGATTATCTCTTGGAGAACTGAGGAGCGCGACGTGCAGCCTTGAGACCGTACTTCTTTCTTTCCTTCATTCTCGGGTCACGAGTGAGGAAGCCTGCCTTCTTGAGAACAGGACGGAGCTCGTCAGAGTACTGGAGGAGCGCTCTGGAGAGACCGTGGCGGATAGCGCCTGCCTGACCGGTAACGCCGCCGCCTGCAACGGTAGCAACGATGTCAAACTTCTCGATGGTGTCTGTGAGGGTCAGGGGCTGACGAACGATCAGCTTGAGGGTCTCCAGACCGAAATAGTCGTCGATGGAACGGCCGTTGATTGTGATTGTGCCGCTTCCGGGATATACTCTTACTCTTGCAACAGAGTGCTTTCTTCTGCCGGTGCCATAGTAATAAGGCTTAGAATCGTACATTGTTCAGACCCTCCTTATATTTTGTATTCAACGGGCTTCTGAGCCGCGTTGTTGTGCTCTGCACCTGCGTAGCAGCGCAGTCTGGTGAGAGCCTTTCTGCCGAGTGTGGTGTTGGGCAGCATGCCGTTTACAGCGATGGTCATTGCCTTCTCGGGGTTCTCCTTCATCAGCTTGTCATAGCCGACTTCCTTGAGGTGGCCGATCCAGCCGGTGTGCCATCTGTAAACCTTCTTCTCCAGCTTCTTGCCGGTCAGGACAGCCTGGCCAGCGTTGATGATGATGACGTTGTCACCGCAGTCAGCGTTGGGAGTGTAGGTAACCTTGGTCTTGCCGCGCAGCAGGTCAGCAGCCCGGACAGCGGTCTTGCCCAGGGGCTTGCCGGCAGCATCCAGGATGTACCACTTGCGCTCGATGTTGGCCTTGTTCGCCATAAAAGTGGACATGGATCGTTTCCTCCGTATATAAATTTGATTTCTTTACAAATCAAGAGCTCCGGGGTAAAATCGGAGCATGGATAGTTATACCATGATTCCTCCCTCATGTCAACACGATTTTTATTTAACTCATGTAAATCTCTTAAAATCTCTGTTTTTCTCTCATTATCTCTCGAAATCTAAAATTGCATTTTCAAAAATGCCGCAGGGGCATGACATCCCCTGCGGCAGGACAAGCTATGTACCCTTACAGCACCCACTGCGCCAACAACAGCAGCACGAAACCCGGCAGCCCCAAAACGCCGACGGTCAGGGCGTTCAGCAGGTTCAGTCCCAGCGCAACACCGGTAACGGCAGCGGTGGCGTTCACCGCCCACAGAGCCAGAAACCCCAGTGCCGTGTTCATCAGCAGCTTCAGGGCAAGGCGCAGGGGCGTCCGGAAGATCCGCAGCAGTGTGATGAGAAAAAAAGCCAGCAGCA
>ERZ779649.1239-NODE-1239-length-15098-cov-3.164329_pt1 | contig 15098 bp, 21 predicted proteins | sample MGYA00511882_ERZ779649 | MGnify/ENA primary metagenome ERZ779649 (study PRJEB29588, sample SAMEA2157793) | human gut metagenome | biome: human gut; feature: human-associated habitat; material: faeces | place: Denmark | collected 2008/2010 ... | reverse complement strand
AAGTAATAAATTACATAGAAATAGTTTTTCTCTTAATAGCTTTATAAAAATAATAGATGTACTGGATTGTGATATTCAAATAGTAACAAGGGAAAATCATAAGATATTTAAATAGGACCTACATACTTAGGTTCTTTTATTTTGTTTTAAATGAAATGAAATAAGAAAGTTGTTTACTGACCTACTTTTGTAAGTAGGTTTTATATATAGTAATTTTAAATAAGTTTTATATATAGTATTTATAGGTGTTCTGTGAAAGCAATTCAACTGTTCCATGAAAGCACTTCAATTATTCTGTTAGAGTAGTTCAACTGCTTTATTAAAACAATTCAACTGTTCTCTCAAAACAATTCAATAGATAAACTGTTCTGTGAAAGCATTTTAAATTGTTCTGTGAAAGCATTTCAATAAGTACTATTTTTTAGATCATATAACTGAGGGTAACATTACCCCAACCCTTTTAAGTATGTGGTTTACTTGTTCATAAGTACGTGCTCTTTTTTGAGCACTTACTTTTTCTACGAGAAGGTTTTAGGTTTTAGAAAAAAGAAATTAAGAAAGTTGTTTGCTTACATACTTTTGTATGTAGTCTTTATATATAATAATTTTCTATAGGATTTATATCTAGTAATTATAGTGTCCCTTGCTTTAGGATAATTAATATCTGAAATCAAGGGTAATTGAATATCCCAAAATTAGGATAATGAATATCCGAAAACTAGGGTAGTTTAATATCTGAAAAGTAGGGTTATTTAACTTCTGAATATCCGAAAACTAGGGATATTTGAATACTCACCATATGATAGTTCACCATATGAATGTTCACCTCGTGATAGTTCACCACATGATATAATACTTTTCATCTAAAAGTTGAGGATTTTTACGAAATTCCCAATTATATATATTATTGGAGTTTTCGTGTATTTCCTCACTTTTTAATATAAACGGTAAAACCCCAATGGGCTTTTCTAATAGTTGGAGTTCTCCACTTTTTCGTTTTAAAACGAGAAACTTAAGATACCGATAGTTCTACCTCTAACCAGTTTTAGGACATCGCATTTTGCTACCCCCTTACGGTTCAAACCTCGTTAAGGTTTCACATTCCCAAAATGGGAAGATGGTCAAAACTCAATGGAGATTATAGATTTAAAACGTATTTGTGACCTAAATACGTCTGACGTATTTAAAGATTTTGTAAAAGAAAACAATCTAAAAACAAATAATAGACTTAAAAACATATACATCTGCCGTATCTGTTTTAAAAGAGTTAGGTTTTACACAAGCCCAAATAGGTAATGCAAATAATATTTACATATTAAGTGAAAGAGGATATGCAAAACTTACAAAAATAATGGATACAGATTTAGCGTAGGATTTTTACAATGTCTTGATGCACCTCTTTTAGTCCAAAGATATAATGTTCTAGTTTTTGGAGATATTTGTAGGTTACTATTAGTAACTCGCAAATTATTAAGTTCTTTATATAGAGGTTGGTTACAATTTGTTACCAACATTTTAAAATCCTTCTTTTAGTCCATAGATATAAGGTATTTACATTGGATTTTACAAGGTAAGGATTACTTACTTTGCAATATTCTTTGAATTGTTTTAATTTTTCACCTTGTAACTACTTCGAAATTTTCTAGTCAGTCCACGAGGACTCTCCAAAATTGGTTAGTCTAAAAAAAATAAGGTGAGTTAGTATTAATAATCCTGCATCACGATTATTCAATTTTTTAATATCTAACCTAAAAAATAAGGTGAGTTAGTATTAGTTTCTAGCCTTTTGTAACATCTACTTGAATAATCTATCAAGGAAATATATAAAACGGTTCTCAACGTGCTTTAATTGGATATTTTGGCATAAAAAAGCTCCTACTGGTAAATAGTAGAAGCTTAAATATAATAACTATGTAATTTATTTTAATTTTTCTTTTAGATATTCCCAAATTAATTTTTCTCCTGTATCTGGATGTTTGCCAGCGGTTTTTCTTTTTCCTTTGCAACATTCTGATATATGACTTGTATTGTATTTTTCTTCAGCTTCTAGAATACAATTAAAAATTTCACCTGTAGTTACGCAAATAACTCTTTTAGATTTTGGATTTTTATTACCTTTATGTGATTCGCTTAGCTTTTTTTTATGCTTTTTTGTCATTCTTGATAGCCCTGTATTCCATGCATGTTGTATATTTTCTTTACAAGTTACCCATTCTAAATTATCTACTTTGTTATTAGTTTTATCACCGTCTATATGATTGACTTGTGGGTTATCTCCTATATTAGGTATAAATGCACTTGCTACAAGTCTATGTACCTTTTTAGCATATCCCTTTCCATTTTTAGATAAATTAACTCTTAAATATCCATATTTATCCACCCATGGTTTAAGTATTTTGGCTTCTTTAGTACGATTATAATTCAAGCTCTTTACTTGTCCTAAATTGCTAACTTCATAGTTTTCAAATCCCTTAACTGGTTTCCATATTTCTATCATATCTATTACCCCCTTGTTCTAGTTCTTTTAGATCCTGGCGTAACTTATAATATAAAATTGTATTTATATATCCTGGAACCTCCCTTTTATTCATCCAAACAATATGTAAATTAGGATATTTAGATTCAAGTGAAAAAATCATTCCTTTTGCTGCATTAGGATTAATTTTATTCCTATAGTTGCCTTTAATAATGCTTGTGTAGAAATTTTCATCTTCTATTAGTAGGATAACTTTTAATCCTTGTTGTTTGCTTCGTTTCAATTCCCTGTGAAATCTATTCAATCCTTGCTCGTCTTTCCTTCTGTCAGTAAGATTTGATAAAAGTTCTTCTATACAAGACTTTCGTTCAATAGTTATTTTTGGTATATATCCGTTCTTATACTGGATTGCATAGTCACCTACATCTAGCTTGCTTCTTACAGTCTGTATTCCGTTCTTATTAAATATTTTATAATTAAATAGGTCTTGTTCTCGACTGTCCACGATAATTCTATAATCTTCAGCATTTATTTTAAGCAATTTTTACCTCCATATTTTCGGCGGTTAATTTTTCTTTTACATCAACTCTTATCTTATAACACTTTTTTCTTGTTCCTCCAATAATAGCTACTAATTTTCTTTATATAGATATATTAGGGCTTCTAATAAATTTCTTTTAGTAATAACTCTTGTTGCTTCTGGATCTACTTCATCCAAATAGTCCTGAAGTTTTAGAGCTTCTAAAATTAATACCTGTATAAATTCTTCCTTACTTAAAACTGGTGCTATAATTGTTGGTTTCAATTTTTACCTCCTATAAAAATCAAAGTATGTAAAGTATGTAAGATTACACAGTTTTACATAGTTTTTTGCTAAAATAGTGCAATTTTACAGCCTTAAAATAGCAAAGTATGTAAGATAAAATGGCTTAATTTCAATGGTTACATGTATTTCTTACATAGTTTGACACACTTTTTTTGCTTAAACTTTTAAAAACATATATCCTATATTCTATATATTATTATTTATTTATTTTTATATAAAATAAGTATGTAAAGTATGTAAGATTCGACCTTAGCCGTTGGTATTACTAGGTTTGACCTTACACACTTTGACATTTAAAAGTATGTTTTTCTTACACACTTTGCTTATTTTGCCTCTTTTTAAGTATGTAAAGTATGTAAAGTTTACACACTTTTGTATTAGATTATTTCTCCACTAAACTTTGCTTCATAAAAATTAAGTAATTCTTTTAATTCTTCAATCTGTTTTTGCTTTTCCAAGTTATCGGCTTTATACTTTAAAAGTAACTCTTTCATAGCTTTATTTTCTTTTATTAATTCCTCATTATCATCTGGTGTCGTTTCTATCACTTGAGCATTAACAACTCTATTTTTATATTCGCCTTGCACTTTACCCTTCCACCATTTTGGGAACGGCATAGCATTATATTTATTCCTTGGCATAGTTTTATTATTAAAAGTTTTTTGTTCTATTTTCATGCTTTTAAGTGTTCTAGTAAGTTTAGTAGGTGTATATGCTTTACCTAATACCTCTAAAACTTCTGTTGTTGTCATCCATACTTTTCTTTTAGATCTAAAGTCAAAACATAACTCGATTTGTCCTTCTAGCTCACCTTTGAATTTAAAGCCTTGGTTACTTTCTTCTAATACTTCTAGCTCGGCATCATCCATCCAATATTTTTTATAACCTTCTATATGATATATATGATATAATTCAGCCCATAACTGATTAAAATTAAACTTCTTAAATCCTTCAAAATCCATAGAAATTAAATCAAGTATCCAAAATCTTCTATTGTCTATATCAATTAAAAATTCATCATCATTAATAGTCGCATAATATACAGTATATCTCTTAAATGTTTCTGGGTTAGGTGCATACTTTAAAACATATTTGTCATAAGGAGTAGTTACAAAACCTTTAAGGGCATCAACTTCTTTTGCACTTCTAGCAAATTCAGATAATTCTACCAATTGATTACTTGTAATAGTTTGTACTCCGTCCCTGCTATCAACAAATTTTTGCTCTGATAGAAATACCCAAGGTTCTTTTACTGGGATTAAATACTCCATAGAAGTAGTTTTTTTCATACCTTGTTTACCTTTTAAAACTAAAACCCCTTGCCCTTTAAAATTTTTATCGTATGCACTCCCCAAGAATTGTAATAACCATGTTTTTAATATATTCTTCTTTAAATCTTCATTGAAAAACTCTACAGTTTCAAATAAATTATAAAATTCTTCTAATCTGCTTTTTCCGTCCCATTTATCTTTTAAGCCGTCCAGATATTTTTTAAAAGGGTTTACTTGATTCTTTTTAGCTATGGAACGTAAGTTTGCTCTTATTTCCTGTGCTGTATGTCTAAAGTTTATTTTATTGCAATAACTGTAAATTTCATTTTCTAACATATTCTGGTCGTAAGCATCAAAAGTTTTACTCTTAGCTTCTATTTCTTTTGATATTACGTTAAAAAATACATTAGTTTTTGATTTTTTGAGTAATAATTTAAAGTTATCTAGTGTTTTTAGTGGTTTTATTTCTTCTGTTCCATCTTTTTTAGTAATTTTTGTGATATCTTTCCATTCCGTAGATACTTTCCAATCCCAACTATCTTTTATGGCTTCTTTTAATTCTTCTTTTGTATGTCCTGCTTCAATCCAGTCTGTAACATCTTTGTTATCTCCTAACTGTTCTAAGCCTGGAAGAGTTACGATTCTAAAGGTTCTGACAATATCCTTTAGATTCTTCCATACAAACTTTTTAAACTGCTCTCCAGCTTCTCCAGTATCTCCAATAAATACAACTTTTGCATCTTGTAATTGTTTTGTATAAGCTTCTTGCCATTTCTTAGAATAGAATGTTGTAGCTGTTAAGCCTAATTTATTTAAAGTTTCAGCATCTTTTTCACCTTCGACTATGTATATATATTGTTGTTTACCTATAGCTTGTTTAACTTTTGGATAATTATATATTGTATATATGTATTCTCCACTTTTTTCTTTAGTTGATAATTTGTAGAACTCCCCAGTATCTATTATTTTATAGGTTCTCATATCTTTTTTAGATTTGTCTGTTAAGCTTCTATATTTTACTTTTAAGAAGCTTGGAGTGTGGTCCTCTAATGTATATATATATATGCTTTCTATTTTATAGCCTTCCATTTGCATATTGTTATATATATATTCTTTTAGTTTATCTAACTTTGAAGGTTTCAAATCTAACTTCAATCCTAGAATTTCATAAACTCTTTTTAGTGCATCCTGTTTATTATTTATACCTTCTTTATATTGAATAAAGTCGATAATATCTCCATTTTTGCCACAACCTTGGCACTTGAATTTAGCTTTATCTCCCTCTTGATAAACAAAAAAGCTTGGAGTTTTTTCATCATGTAAAGGGCAACTAGCTTTATAATAGTTATTTTCCTTTTTATAATGAATGCTATAAAAATTTAATACATCTAAGAAATTTTCTGTTGCTTGAATTTGTTTTGCATATTCCTTGAAAGTCATTAGATCACCTTCTTAAAATTGTTTTCCTATGTTCATTTCTAGCCAAGCATCTACCTTATCAACTAATATATTTATTTTTCTTCCTGTTTTTATCATTGGAAAATCTTTAGCATTAACTAATTGATATGCGTAATTCATTCCAAAGCCATACATTTCTGCAAATTCTTTTACTGTTATTATTTTTTTATTCATAATATCCCCTCCATTCCTATTCATTTTCATCAAAGAATAACTCTGTTACTGATACACCTAAAGCTTTTGAAAGTTTTTTCATAACCTTTAAAGACGGATTGTCTGTAATTCCTCTTTCAAGTGCTGATATATATTCTTTTGATAGCCCTGTTTCTTTAGCTAAATCCATTTGAGATTTATCAGCTAAAACTCTTGCTATTTTTATTTTTTTACTCATTTAAAATACTCCTCTCCACTTTTATAATAACGAATTATATTTCGTATAACTATAATATACACGTATTTTAATTCGTTAGTCAAGTATTTTTTTTAAAAAATATGTACTTTAATACGTTTTTATGTGTTATAATATCGTTGAGGTGGTAAAATGAAAACAAATGAATTAATAAAAAAATATAGGAAAGAAAAGAAAATAACTCAAAAACAATTAGCTGAATTAATTGATAAAAATGTAAGAACTATACAAAAATATGAAAATGGAGAAATTGAAAGTATACCAGTTAATACGCTCATAGATATAAGTAAAGCTTTAGGAATTAACCCAATGAATTTAATGGGAGAAAAGGAAAAAGATGCAATTAATAAAAGTGTTGAAATACTTAGCAATAGTATGAATAATATAAAAATGGCGGCAGAAGCTGCTACAAATATAATTCAACAAGGTATAAGAGAGGGTTTATTAAGTGATAAGTATCTTTGCGAAATAGAAAGTTTCTCTTTTTTAGATGAAAAAGGTATTGAAGATATTTATAAAAGTGAATTAAAAAGACTTGGCAATATACATTTATTAAGTCAAAATCTTCCTGATGAAGCTATTAAAGAGTTAGAGGAATTTACTAAATATATAAAATATAAATACTCAAATAAAGAAGGTGAGTAATCATGGGTAAACGCGCCAATGGTGAAGGTACTATATTGCCTTATAAAGTAAAAGGAGTACAGAAAGGCTGGAGAACTTCAATCATGATAGGTTTTAAACCAGATGGTAAACCAGATAGAAAGCAATTTTACGGAAAGACACAAAAGGAAGTAAAAGAAAAGCTAGAAGATTATAAAAGAAAAATGTCTATGGGTGTTCTAAATGAAGAAAATATAACTATTCAGGACTGGTTTTATACTTGGTTATTTGATTATAGAAAGCAAGATCTAAAACCTAAAAGCTTTGATAGATATCACGGCATCTATAAAAATTATATTCTCAACACCAACTTAGGTAAAATTAAATTATGCGATTTAAGAACTACACATTTACAACGACATTATAAAAATCTACTGGACCAGGGAGTTACACCAACAACAATTAAGCAGCTTAATACCAATCTTAAAACCTGTCTTGGTGAAGCTGAAAGACAAGGATATATTTTAAAAAACTGGTGTAAACTTGTTACACTACCTAAAATAGATAACGACAAAGAAATAAAAGTATTAACTCCAGAAGAACAAACTAAGTTTTTAGCAGCTATAAAAGGCCATGAATTAGAATTATTATTTATCGTTGCACTTGGTACAGGTTTACGACTTGGTGAGCTTCTAGGTCTTAAATGGTGCGATATAGATTTTAAAAACAATGAATTAACAGTCAATAGAAGTATTCAAAGAGTACCAATATATGAAGGTGATAAAATAGTTAGATATGAAGTAATAGAACAAACTCCTAAAACTAAAAATTCAAGTAGGACTATATCTGTTCCAGTAAATATAATTAATAAGCTAAAAAAATATAAAAAGGAACAAAATCAATTAATTTTATATGCTGGTGAAGCTTATACCAATAATAATTATGTTCTGTGTAATAAACTTGGTAATATTATAGATGATAAAAAGCCTGGAAGGAATTTAAAAAGCATATTAAAGAAGCTTGATATTGAGCCAATGAAATTTCATGCTCTAAGACATACATATGCAACTAGATTATTTGAAGCTGGAGTTGCTCCAAAGACTGTTCAGCATCTAATGGGCCATGCAGATATACAAACCACAATGAATATATATACTCATGTTATGAAGGGCGAGAAAATAGAAGCAGTTGATAAAATTAATAATTTATTTGTAGAAGTCTAATATTTAGGCTTCTTTTTTTATTTAGGGAGGGTTTAGGGATAGTAGGGATAGTTCTTAGGGAGGGTTTTAGGGATACCTAAACCTAGTAATATCAATGGATAGGGATAGTAGGGACACTTTTTGCTAAAAACTTTTTTTATTTTTTTTACTTTAATAATTATATATATCCTAAAAAGTCACTTACAACACATCAACAACACAATAACAACACAATGAATATACAAACTAATAATACTAAAAAATTCTTAATAAAATAATAACGTTGGAAAATACACATTTATAAGCAATAATAATTCCTAATGAATACCTGTAAAAATCAATCTATAATATCCCGTCATCGGCACCATTTTTTTACATATGATTACTAAACGCGTTGAAAAGACTAGGCTTTATTGCTTGGTCTTTTCTTTTTTCTATAGCAAAACAACACAATAACAACACAACCAGCATAAAACAGGTCTTTTTATCATGAAAAACTACTTATAATACTCTATAGTCTATATATCTATTTAAATACTCTATTTAATTTTTTTAAAAATAAGTTGTAAAAACTATCCCTACTATCCCTAAGTATTGAAATCAAGCCATTTTACTATCCCTAAAACTATCCCTAAGATATCCCTAAAGTGTCCCTAAACTATCCCTAAAATAGGTTTAAGTTATCCAATACAGGGCAATAATCATAACTAGAGGTGATAACATGGCCATGTATATATCAGGTATATTATTATTTTTAGCATTAATAGGGCTTATAGGATTATCCTTCTGGAGTATTCTATGGTTAATAGCTCTATGGTACTAAAAAAAGAGGGTTAATCTTGTATATTAAGATTTTCCCTCTTATATTCTTTAAATAGCTTATTTTATTTTAATGTTAGGTTTTGCTAAGTTTTTAAATCACATTTGATAGTTTAAATAACACTCTATCTCTAAGATATCTGCATCTTTTACCACTGGTTAGCATCTCTTTACCTATAGCTAACCAACTTAATGGCTTCATTCTATCTGAGAAATATCTAAGCTCAACCAGCTGCAATTCTTCATCATCTAACAATTCTAATGCATTTTCTATTTTTCTGATTTCTCTTTCTTTTTCAGTGATCTTAGACTGTAGTCTTTCTTTTCTTTTTTCTTTTCTGATTAATTCATTTTCTACTGAACTGTAAAGGCTATTTGTCCTTGATGATGTTATGCCAGAGTATGATTGCCCCCTACAACCTTCATAATCCTTATTTAAATATTCTAAATCTATCTTGTAAGAATTAAGTTCTACTTTCATAGATTTGTAATTATATAGTTTCCCTTCAACATAAGAATACATATCTTGCATTTAATCTCCCCCCTTAAAATAAATTATCGTTTGCTGCACATTGACTGCCTTTTGTAATATTTAATACTTTTATAGTTTCAGCTTCTATGTTAGCTATATCGTCAACTATTACAATAGGTTCTCCGTTTCCAGGGCAAATTAATATATCTTCCATAAAAGCATCTATATAATTTATTGTTGCATCTTTTGGAATTATATCTAATTTCTTCTTTTCTCCCGTTCTAAAATTAATTTCAAATAATCCGTCTTTTGCTTTTATATATTCTTTTTCTTTTTTTTGCTCATTTTGTAGTGCTAATAGTTGTTTTTTCAAGGCTTTTAACTCTCGATTTGCCATTGCCTTACCCTCCTATATAATTGCTCTATTTATTGTCCTTTAGAGTTTTGTATAATTCTCTCTTAATCCTTTTAAGCTTTTGATTATCTTCCTTATTTTCTCCTAATTCATCATTCCATATTTCGCTTACTGTTAAAGCTAATAAATCCTGTTGAGTGTATATTCCTTCTTTATTTAAAATCTTTTGTATTTTATCATCTGGAATATTTATACCCTCCGCTGGATCAATATCTAATAAAGCCGTTATAAAACAATCATTGTTATTTAGGTCACTTTCTTCTATCATTCCTGATAGCTCTTTTTTTGATTTTTTTATCATTTTTTTTAATGAGCTGCTCATTATTCATGCTCCTTTTTTTCCATTATTTCCTCAACAATTTCCAATAATTCTTCCATTTGTTTTTCTAATTCTAATTGTTTTTCTGCTTTTAGCATGGTATTACATAAGGTAGCTATGGCCGAAGCTCTTTGTGGGTCCAGTTCATTATTAACTACCATATTAGCAACTCTATTTAAACTTCTTTTAATTTCTCTATTATCCGTAAATCTTAGTCTTATTTTACTTTTTTCAGCCATTTTTTTCACCTCCCTTATAAAACCTTGTATTTTCAATACTTAGACCTATTTAATAGTTGCCATAATAAATACTTAAAAGCCACTTAGATAGCCTTTAGAAGCTAAATAAATGGCTTACATCTATTATTCTTCAATTCCGAATTTATTTTCTATATCATGTCGTGCTAATCTGTTCATATAGCTATCATTTTCAAAATCTAAAGCTCTCTTCCCTATATCTCTTGTCCAGTTAGCTTCTTCTATTTTAGTTGCAATGCTATTATCTTCTATGTATTTACCTAAAAGAACATTGTCCTTATATGCATCTTTAATTATATTTAATGTATTTTCGTCCATAGCTTCACATATAAAATTTAGTTGACCTGTATCAATATTCCCTTTAGATAAGGCTAATAAATTAAGTGTATTAGATAATCTAGTTTGATATTCTAAACTATTTATAACCTCTTGGTTAGGTTTTAACCCTTCTATTGCATTTTTATATGCTAATTCTATATTGGCCAGTTGTTCATTTCTATAAGTTAACACTCTGTCCCTACATTCTGCTAATTTATCATCAATTAACTTTTGTGCATATATATTTTTAGCTTCTGGACTGCTATAACGTTCGTATTCTTGTCTTATTTTTGCTTCTGTTTCAGCAGTCTTATTGTATATATCCTTTATTTTTATTTCTAAATCTAATAAATTCATATCTGTTTACTACCTCCCCTTTTATCTATTTATTTGGATTCCAATGTCTTAATTGACAAATCTTATCTCTAGCTACTCTTAACTCGTCTTTTCTTCCCATATCTTCTATTTCTTGAAAGAATACAGAATCATGTATTTCATATCTACGAGCTTCTAATACATCATCTAAAGCAGCAAGGAAAGCATCATGTTTTGCTTTTAAATCTTTTACTTTGCTTCCAAATTCCTCTTTTGTCATATATCCCACCCTTTCTCGTATCTATAATTATATTATACCATATTTTGCACTATTTTATCTAGTTATCAATACTATTTATTGTAGTTTTATGTTATAATATAAACATACAAGTAGAATTTCTCTATTTGTAAATATATTTCTATCTACTGTTATAGATCTTTTAAAAAACATCAAAATATCTGTTTTGTTTTGAACCGCTTATCTAAAATAAAGGCCCCAGGAGTTATTCCTGAGGCTTTTTATTTGTAGTTACTTTCGTTATTCTTGTGGTAACTACATTTATATTTCCCATTCATCTTTTAAATCATTGATTATTTGCATAGCTCGTTGACTTTCATCACTATTATTATTTCTATCTGGATGAAATTCCATAGCTAGTTTCTTATACATTTTCTTTAATATCTTTTTATCTTCATCATTGTAGTTACTTTTGCTATTAACTTGGTAACTACTAGAATTATTATAATTGTGGTTACTGTAACTATTAGAGTAGTAACTACGTTTAAATTTTTGTTCGGCTTCATATTCTATTTTTATTACTTTTAATGTTATGGGTTCTCTTAGTTTTCCAAAAACATCATAACATTGGTCGTATGTATTATAACCGTATTTACCTTCAAATTTTCTTTTAGCTTCGTTATATTTTCTTATAATCTCACTATGCTTTCGGCTTGTTTTATACTCCTCTGTTTGTTCATATTCTTCCCTTATTTGCTCGTATAGAGGGTCTAACTTCTTATAGATTAATTTATAAATATACTCTTCTGTAACTCCTAATTCCCTCGCTAAATCCTCGATTTTCCTACTTGCAAAGTCTTCCAGTGGAAACTCATAGATATCATAATATCCCATTGTGGTAATACTATATTGTTTCTTTTTAACTTTCCCGTCTTCTCTATAACTTTTGTGTATACTTATCTTATAAGCCTTCTTAATAGGTCTTATAAATCTTTCGATTGAGTATCTGTAACTATAAAATTTTTTATCACCTTTATTCCAACTATATACCTCCAGTTCCTTTGGTCTTCCTAAGTCCTCTGTTTTTCTCTCTATTTCCTGTATAACGCAATACATAATCAATCTCCTTTCCTGTAGTTACTGTAATTATTGGAGTAGTAACTACAATATAAGTATAAAATAAGCAGCTACCAAGTTGCAAACCCAGTAGCTACCTTGTAATTAATTTTCGTTTAACATTTCTTTAGCTAACTTAATAGCCAAATCTAATTGTTCCTCATTTAGCATTTTAACCCAAACTATTCTTCTTGCTGTTTCTTTTGCTCCATGTCTTGCTATCATATCCTCTAGTAGATCTTTGTGTTTTGGTAATAGTGCATCTAATACCTGTTGTTCTGCTTTTGTTAATGCTTCATTCATTTCCTAATTATCCCCCTTAATATTTTTTATCTATGCTAAAACCTAAATAGAAATAATATTTTCTCTCACCAAAATTATAATGTTTGTCTTCTGTTTCTACTGGAGTAGCTCCAATGATCTTACATAATTTAATATAATCTTTTTCCTTAAAGTCTTTTCCCTCGCAGCCTAATGCATTGGTATAATTGCCATCTCTTAATATTTCAAAGAATTGTTCTTTAGTATATTTTTTACTAAACTCTTGTCCTAATTTAAACCATTTACTCATGTTATATTCCCCCTTATTGATTATTTGTGTTATAATTTAAGTGATTGGTTGTAGTTATACTACATAGCTAGGTGTTGCCTTTTTGGTAGCGCCTTTTTTATTTGTACAATGCAGCTGCTAACTCCTTGAAAGTCATATCTGGATTAATTGCAGCTATAATTTGTAATAATTTCAAGTTATCCATTGTTATATTTCACCCCCTTTCTACCCTTCCATTTTCTTAAGTATTTTAGATTGATAGCCTTCTACTATCTTTGTTGCTTCTACTTTTGTTAATTGGTCTATTGTCTTATTGAATTTCTTAATTATGTGATTTTTTACTTGGTCTTGACTATATCCAGCTTGGAAACCTCTGGAATATATAAACATCATTTCTGATTTTGTGATTAGATCTTGTGATGATTGATTGAATGAAATTACTTTGTCCTCTTCTTGATTTGTTGTTCCTTTAGTCCAGATATTCTTAACATTTACTTTTTCAGAAGCTGGACCAGCGAATGTCGGTTTATCTTCTTTTCCATTATTAGTAGTATCACTGTCTTTTACATCGTTTATGGCAAACATACCGTTTAGGCAATATTTCCTAGCATAACTGCTGCAACTACCTGTTATTTGTGGTGCATCAAATTTTTTTCTTTCTTCGTCCTCTCTAGCAAGTGCACTTGTTTCTATAGCTTCTCCAGTATCTATGTCTATTAGTTTAGCAGTCGCTTTTATGTAGTTCTTTCCACCTACTTCTATAACTTCATCATTGATAAGTAGAATTAGGTTATTTTCTTTTAATAAACTTTTTACTGCTTCCAATATATCCTCGCAAGAACGATAGTTATAATTGCCAAATTTGTTGAATTGTTTTTTAGGACAGTTTAGCTCTTGTTGAATATTGAAAAGTTTCTTATAGATATTTTTACTCATGTTTATTCCCCCTTTATATAATATTCTCTATACTTTCCATTAAGTCAATGTACGCCATGTCTCTTATTTCTTCCAATTCCTCTGATTGTCTTTTATAAGTTGAATAAGCTTCTGATATTATCTTTTCAATTTCTTCTGTTGGTATATCATGTCTTTTTGAATTAGCTAAGAATACTTTGTAATAAGCTAAATAGTTTTCCTTTTCTTGTTTTTCTATTAACTCCACTGTATTGTTATAGATTTCTTGTTTACTTTTCATCAGTTAATCCCCCTTTTACGCTTTTGTATTTGTAGGTCCAAAAGAAAGTTGAAAGGTGAAATATCTGTTTCGCCCCTCATCTCTTCGCAAACCCTCTCGATTATTTTCATATCTACTTCTTTTAATTCTGCCAATTCTGTGTCTCTAAACTCTCTTGTAAATTCCAAGCTTGATTCTATATAACCTAACTTGTAATCTAAGTCCTCCTGTGGCTCTGTAGCCTGTTTCTTTTTGTTTCTTGACTTGTTATCCGTATTAGGTTTTTCAGAAGCTTGTGAGTTTGTTTCCTGTCCTACAAGGTATTTATTTATGTAGTAGATGTTGTTTCTTCCAGCTTTCTTATGATTGTTTTTAATAGTTATGTAGCCTTTTTCCTGTAAGGATTTTAAAGTCTTGGTTAATTTACTAGGACTTATATTATTATCATGTTGTATTTGCTCTCTTGTTGGAAAGCTATAACCAAAATTGAAATTGTAATATCTAATAAGATAGCTTAATACTGTTTTTTCATATGGATCTAAATTTCTATCCGAATAAAAATCATTGTCTATTATTGTATAGCTCTCCATGTCACAACCTCCTTTTGAGTAACTTTATTACTTTTTATAGTTATAATTATACTCACTTATGATTATATTGTCAACTGCTTTTATAATCTTTTATGATTATATATTTAATCTTTTTAGAGGATATTTTAAATCAAATATGGTATAATACTACTAAAGGGAGTGATAAAATGGATGCCAGTAAAATAATTAAACAAATAATGATTGAAAAAAATTTAACTGTTAAAGATCTAGCTGAAAAATTAGAAATGCAGCCACAAAGTTTAAGTAATA
>ERZ779649.1233-NODE-1233-length-15118-cov-16.628228_pt1 | contig 15118 bp, 18 predicted proteins | sample MGYA00511882_ERZ779649 | MGnify/ENA primary metagenome ERZ779649 (study PRJEB29588, sample SAMEA2157793) | human gut metagenome | biome: human gut; feature: human-associated habitat; material: faeces | place: Denmark | collected 2008/2010 ... | reverse complement strand
GCTCACCTGCGCCAAACTTAGTGTTTTCAAGGGCTTGAGAGATATTTGATAATAAAATATAACAATTATTAAATTCCTTGGAATACATGAAATCTCAATTCAAGTTTGTAAAACTGCATATTCCGCAAGAACTGCGCATCCGTTCCAGAGGAACGGAGCGCCATTCCGCTTCAGACTGAGCAAAGCTCAGCAGGTTTATTAGTTGCCATTATTTACTCTACGATCCCTGCCAGAAAATTCAAGACGATATGCCTTGGATGTCATTCGGCTTAAGCAGGCATCTGCATAGGTGGAATCCCCAAAAAGTTGATACCATCCGGATACTGGAATCTGCGAGATAATAATAGTTGCCTTGCGGCAATCTCTGGACTCGATGATTTCAAACAGGTCACGGCATTTTTCGATGTCCAGATCCATTAAACCGAAATCATCTATCACCATGAGATCGTAAGCTGCCATTTCATTCGAATACTCAAAGTAAGTACCTTCCTGTCTGGCATGATTGGATTCCTTTAAAAGTGTGTTCGCACGTATATATTTGACCGTACGATTCTGATGCATTGCTGTGATACATAGGGCGCAGGCGATGTGCGTTTTTCCAGCACCGGCCCCTCCGGTCATCAGCAGGTTATTCGGTTCATCGATCCAATCACACTTGGCCAGAAGTTCTATGACGTGTGTATTTAGCTGTCGTTCTGGATCGTAGATTGAGCTGTCAAGATCAGCTGCAGGATATTTCAGGGTCGCTTTCTTCATGAGACGTTTAAACTTTTTACTCTCACGCTGATCCCACTCATGATTTACAATAGCAGCAAAACGGACTTCAAATGGTTCGAGACCTGTGTTTGGTTCCAGAAGCTGCTTTTCAAAGGCTTCAGCCATACCGGACATACGAAGTTTATACAGCCGATCCATAAGTATGTTCTGTTCCTTTGTGAGTTTATCGTTATAAAGATAGTCTTTTAATCTATATGCCATAGTATGTCACCCTTACTTATAGTAGTCCTTTCCTCTGATATTTTCATGATTAGGCAGTGTTCCTGGTGAATGTTCGGGGAGTTCCTTCACATCCATCTTTTTCAGCATCTGCTTGAAGGTAAAATATTTACAGGAATTGATCTCTATACATTTACGGGCAACTTCTTCAGCCGCACCTTTCGGGATTGCTTTTACTTTATGCAGGATACCTGCACAGGCATTATAAGACTGCTCTTCATGTTTTGATGATTTAAGGAGTCTGTCAATCAGTTCTGACATTGCAGGACCAATGGCCGAAGCCCAGCGACGGTAATAATTGCCATCCTTTGAATTGACTTCTTTATAATAAAGGTGTTCTGGCGGCATATGTTCATCTACTGTGATATACAGCGGAAACTCCCTATAAGACCGCTTATGTGTACAGATCAGCCGATTATACTGATCACAGATCCTGATCTCTGATGCGGTTGCCTTCAGGATTGCAGGCTTGCCACAGTAAGAGTACAATACGGAATAGTAGTGGCCGTCATACTCGATATGGTAATTGTTTGGAACTTTTAAGACCGCTTTATAATCGCAAGCCGTGTAACATCCGCCTGGCAGTGGTTTCATACATGGTTTGTCGTACTTTTCGAAAGCATCCAGTCTTGAGAAATCCTTTCCTTGAAAAGATCGTTTATTGAGGACCGCTACTATTTTTTTAATATCAGCATTCAGGTCTTCAAATGACACATATATCTTTTCTTTCAGTTTCTCAACCAGATGTGTTTCAAGATAACGTACATGATTTTCAACTGTAGGCTTGCCTTTCGGCTTTCTGGCGGGTGGTGGAAGAACTATGGTTTCATAGAAATCTTCCAGATCTGCAAAGGTAGACTGCAGGATAAGTTCATCCTTTGTGTGCTTGGTTACAGCAGTCCGCAGGTTATCGGGTACAAAGTATTTCGTAACAGCACCATAAAACGAAACAGCATGGGCACAGCCTTCTATAAAACATGGGAGCTTTTCATTCGGAAAAGCTTCTGCATAGATCAGGCTGCTTACGCCAAGCGTGGTCGCAAAAATATGGACCTTTTTCATCTCGTCTGTTTCAGTGTCTGTTAAAAGTTCCGGCTGATCGCCGACCCAGTCGATATACATCTTCTCACCAGGAATTCGGTTTACGGCCATGGATACCTTCTGACCACCATAGTTTTCTGCTATGAATCGGTTGAAGTATTCGTAAAACTGTGACTTCTCATATCCATCAGGGTTCTTTTCTTTATAATCCAGCCAGCAGAATGAAATGTTCATGCGGCTCCCTGGTGTATGGATTCTGTCATAGTAATACCGGAAATCTGGAAGCGGGATATCTTTCCTCTGTAGATTTTTCTGCGGATAGAAAAGATCCTCAACTTCCTTAGGTGCCATCATTCGGAGTTCCTCGATTGGAATTCCGTTGGCATGGTACCGGCTCATGATCAGATTTAATGTACCTGAGCCAATCTTGTAACGGTCCATAACAGACCTGGTCTGGCATCCATTCAAACGCATCTGGATGGAGCCGATAATCGTGTTGTAGTCTTGCATAGTTATGCCTCCTTTCGCAATCATTTGATGACTACGAAAGAACTATAACACGTTGAAAACTTATTGATCAGCTGAAGCGGAAATGTGTTCTGTTACATCCGGAAAGGCTGATCAGTTCTTAGCGGAATGTGTGGTCGGATGAGCCGGAATTTGCATACTTTGCATATTCCTTCTAAACACCAATCTACTTTTACACTGAAATTTAAAATTTCAGCAAAATGTATATAACAACATGAGAAAAGCCCGTGGCAGATCCACGAGCTTTATCTCCAGTTTGAAGCATGGATATGGATAGTTCCCTGCTTTTATTTAGTGTAACATACACCTTTACTTAGCTACATGTGTAAAATCCCAGTGCGAAAATACGTCTACATAGCAGGTTTTTGTTTCAACCACATATCTCTCCATGCCGCCTAATGCTTCATTATATCTTTCTTTATATTTTGTCTCAACGACCTTATATGTATAATACATAGGACGATATTTGATTAAATAATGAGATCCTTTTGGAACAGTTACGGAGTATCCGCTACCTAAAGAATATGATTTTGATGCACCTAGTGTAACACCCAACTCACTTCCTATAGTTCCACCATTTGTATATCCACCGGAAACTGAAGCTTTAAAGGAAATATTATAAGAAGTATCTTGAGTGTAATTCAATGATAATTTTGCGCTAGATGTAGAACTACCACCACTCGTGCCATTTCTCCATGCACCACTTTTTAAACTACCTTTGGTATATTGATAACCATATACGGTAACAAAATCAGAAATGCGTTCTTCATTTTCCTCATCAGCTTTAATTTCCGTTTCAAAATAATCAGCTCCATCATGAGGCAAATTTTCAGTGTCATAGTTATGAGTCTCCGCAGCAAACGCTGTTGTCGAGCACCCCAAAATCAATATAAAACTTAAAACCATACTAATTATTTTTTTCATTAGAAGTCACCCCCGCTTTGCTTTAAAAAAACTATAAACCAGATAAATAATTGCCAAAATGATACTAAAAACAAAAAAGCCACCAATATAAATAAGAGGACTTTTAAAAAGATAATCCATGTTATTGGTAAGATATCCATTTCCTGAACTAAATCCAGTTATTGAGTCAATATATTGGACAATAATGGAAAGAAACGGAAGCGTACTTAAACCAAATATGCCAAAAATTATCATTATTATAGCTAAAATCTTCAAATGAAAATCTTTCATCAAAATCACCCCCTATTTTAATATCATTTTGTCGTTATATGCAGATCATTCTATAAGCATATTCATAATTATATTTACTTCTCCTTTCCTCAGTATTCAATGTGCCATATAGAGCAATCTGTTGTATATTCTAAGAATAGCAGGAATCAAAGCAAAAGAAAATATCCTATGCAGAAAGTGACCTGTTTTTGCAGAAAATGACCAACAGAACAAAAATTACTCAGAAATCAAGCTCAATAGTCACCCGAGTTTCCCGTTTTGTAAACGAGTTTCACATTTTGAAAGCGACCTTCAAATTTTGTACCCGACTTTCCACTTTTGTAATGACTTTCCCGTTTTTTTCCTTGCTTTTATGATATAATCACCTTATGGCAGAGTATTCTTTTGCACAAAAACCGGACGTCAGTTTTGGCTTACAAATTTTGTAAGCCATAATTCACGTCTTTTGCTGTTCTTATTTCAGCCGGCGGTCTGTGCTTTATTCTGTCTTCTGGTTACTTTTTGAGAAGTCTTGCGGTGAGGTTGATGTCTTTGGCTGCAACCTCTTGGCATCCCAGCCTCTCCGCCAGGTCTTCTCCATAATAAAAGCAGAACGCTTCATACGGACTTTTTCCGTTCAGTTTCCTTCTACGGTAGGAATTGATATGGTTCATCATCAGCTCTACGTCTGCCTGCGTCAGTTCATCAAAGCTTCTTCCTTTCGGCAGGATCCTGCGTATAAATTCATGTCCCACCTCGATCTCTGCTTTCTGATACGGCGCACTTGGATTGCAGTAATAGATCCTCGTCCTTTGAAATCCTTTTCCATCCGGTCCGTTCTCTATACACTTGGGATTGGAAAACTCACTTCCGTTATCCGTCAGGATGACCGGAAACAGCTTCCTGAAATCCTGCCCTCCCAGCCGGTGGTACAGTTCATCATAAATATCTATCACTGACTTTGAGGTATTTGCTTCCCGCAAAAATCCCAGCATCAGTGACACATTTACGAAATATATCGTCAACAGGACTTTTCCTCCCTTGCTCCCGATCACGGAATCCATCTGCACCACTGCTGTGTCCGGATGCTGTTCCATATATACTTCATAATCATGATAATTCCTTCCCACACGGCATCCACGATCTACTTTCAGCTCCGGTTTTTTATATCTCGGACGGTACTTTACCTTTCTTGGCAGGTCTATGTTCCTGATATCAAACAGGCATCCATCCACGTAGTTGTAGAGGGTCTTTTCACTGCACATCAGTTCATCCTTATGTGTCAGGTAGATCTGATGGATAGACTGCCCCTGTTTTACCAGCGGCACCAGGATCTCATTGAGTCTGGCGATTTCCCCTTCCGTAGCAAGGATCCCGCTTCGGGATTCCGATATCTTTTCCGTCGCCTGTCTCTGGGCTTCCAACGCATCGTACACGGTTTTGGTCAGCGTGCACTTTTTCACTTCACTGCATCCGTTGCATACATATGGCGGTTTAAAACGGTGGGTACATATTTCCTCTTCAAAGTGCTCACAGTAACGGTTGCATATGAGTTCACACTGTTTACAGACAGCTACCAACGGATGCCTGCAATCATTTGTTCCACACACTTTTTTTCTCCTGCACGCCTTTCTGTATTTGCAGGTATTGTGCGGATAACCTCCATAACCGGTATCCTGTTCGATGGAATAGTTCCTGATCTCCTTTGTGATGGTAGTCCTGTCCCTTCCCAGTTTCTCTCCAAGCTCTGTGAAAGTCATGTGCTCCTTTAGTCCGCTTTCTATCTCCAGCCGGTCCTCATAATTTAAGAACTTTGCCATACTGTCTCCTTTCCCCGCCAGCTGCTGAAGTTCTGTTAAAAAACAGGAAGAACATTTCTGTTCTTCCTGCATTTGTATCGTCACTTTCACTGCTGTAATTTATTCTGTTTGTAATCAACTTTCCCCCTCACACGGGAATTTCAAAAAACTATTGAGGACTCAGAAATCAAGTAAAAAACACAGCATTGATACTATTTCAAAGCTACAGTTCTGCTCTAAAGAATATATTGAGAGTACGCTTTCAACAATATTTCCTAGTCTAAAAACGGTATTAGAAGAATTTTGGTAAAAATTTAGCAGGCAATAATTTGAATATTATTGCCTGCCAAATTAATGATGAAATCATATGATTCTTCTGTCAATCAGAACCAATCTGCTTTCTCCTATCGGAGTCCAAGCATACACACTCTTGCAATATAACGTATCATCAGCTCCGAGCCTGTGCTTTCTGTATATTGTCTGACCAATACTTATTGCTGAAAAAATTCCCATTTCTAGGCAAATTTCTGAACATATCCATAACAATATCATATGATAAGCCTGATGTGTCCACAAACATCTCTTTCCCATCTTTAGATTTAACTGCAATTCCGTTATCACCCACATACGCTACTGTATTGTCATCTAATTTCTGTATTAATCCCGTCATTTCCCCAAATTTCTTTAGAGGGAACTCCCCGGATTCTTCACAAAGTTTTCGGAACTTTTCTGCATCCTCACCTACCATATACGGATATTTTCCGTCTCTAATATACCATGAAATTCCCGTTTCTGAATCCGTGTATTTAGGATCCGTTAATGCCCATTCTTTCAAAGGAACACCCTGGTACCATGCTGTCATTTTTTCACTGGAATCATTGCTTATTTCTGGTTCTTCATTTTGAATTTCTTTCTCAGCAATTTCATCCTGCTCCTGTTTATCTACTCTATATGACGCGTTATATTTTAATGCCTCATAGATTTCTTGAACATTTGCATATTTGTTAACTGCTGCACCATCCGGTATCTCTAATACTTCCTTTTGTTGAAAAGTATGTGACTGGTTATATTTTGAACCAGGTTTTCTTCCTGCATAAATATTGTTATTTACAGCGGTATTTACCATATTTACCATATTTATAATCCCTCCAGCAGCAATATAATCTAATTTTCTTATTATAGTATGTTGCACTTTATGCCAGATTGCTATAAAATGCAACATACAATGAAAATATTCTGTTGCGCTTGCTTAATATCCCATATTCAAGCAGCTATTATTGTGCATAAGCAGCAGAAGCAATATAGCCTACCTGCGAAGACCCAACAGAATACAACTCATAATGGAAATGGTATCTAACGCCTACCTTAACACCTGTAAATGTCAGTGTCCATGAATCTCCTGAATAGTTAGCAATTTGTACCGGTGCACTTGTTCCGTCATTTCCTACAAGAGTAATTGTTCCCTGAAGATAATCTGTTCCACTTTCATTAGGCATATAAACATTTAAGCACAACTTTGTAACGCTTGAGTTATTAATGGTGTAATAATAATTTCCGTTGAATACACCGCTTCTGGAATTGCTTCTTGTAATGGTTCTATTTGCATCATACTGAATCGTATCTGCAAGAGCAACGGCGTCATCATAAGCAGGTACTACGTCCAAATCGCCACAATCGCTTACTTCTACTGCCTTATTTGCATTAGGGGCAGCCTGTCCCTGAGTGGATACTTCACTTGCAAACGCAGTTGTTCCCATTGCCAAACATAACATCAAACTCAACACCAACGCCTTTAAACTTTTTACTTTCTTCATTTTAAAATCTCCTTTCAAATTAACATCGTATAAATTTTCATTCCAACAGGAATCTATAAACAACTTTATGCTTTTTTCTGTCTTTCCAGATTTAGATAAGTATTCATATTTCGCATATAAAACATCTGCAAATCATACTTTCCTAATTTGTTCATATCCTGAATAACCTTTTCAAAGCTGGATATAAGGTCACATCTTTCATTTAATCCCATGTGACCAGTTTCTTGTGGAAAAGAGCTGAGACTATTACCCCTATCAACATCATAATATGCCTCCAAAGCACTCATTTCGACATAAGAAGCATTTCTCAAATCAATATCGTTAATATTAATCTTTTCTTCAAATTCTTTTCCATTTTCATCAATCCCTTTGGCTATCACTACAGGATTATCATCTGTTGACTCTTCTGCATACTTAATATAAAACGAAAGACCGGTTCCATTTCCGCCTGAAAACAACATATCATCCGTCTTTAAATACACTTTCATTGATGTCTGAGGAAATGCCTCATTTCCGTTAACAGATGTTTTGCTATTGTTTTGTCGCTTTCCAAATAATTCAGATACACTCTGCACTCCCGAACCAATACGCATTTAACCACCTCCATTCGCATTATAATATGTTATTTATATGAATTAACATATATTAGTTTGCACTAAACGTGAATACCGTTGAAAAGGAACGTGTAGTATTAGGGAAGTTTGTTGACCTGAAAGTTGTATTAAATCTATAACTTCCCGCTTGCGTAATCGGACCACAATCATATGTATAATAGAAGCCATCTGCGCCTGTACCAGATATAATAAATGGCTCCTGATGTATCCACGAAATACTTCTTCCATCAAATGTTGTAGTATCGCTGCCATATCCATATACCTTGATCGTAACGCCAAAATTTCCATTTGTAAGCCAGCCATATTTATAAAGTGAAATGCTTGTCACCTGCGGAGCCGGTCCATCTCCAGGCCACCATAGCGGATTAATCCCTTCCTCATTACCACTGCCTTCAACTATTGTTCCTTCCTGATCTCCTGCAATATTCACCGTCATTCCACCATCATTGGTTTCAGAATATTCAGGAATACTACTCTCCTTTTCTGCTGCTGACACCATTGTTCCCATACCCATTAACATAGTCAATGCTAATGCAAATGCAATAACTTTCTTAATTTTTTTAACATATCAGTACCTCCTTTTTATACTTGTCATCTTGGAATAAACAATTAAGTTCCTATAGCATCTATGGCTACAGATATAATAGTAAAACACGCCAGTTAACTATCTTTCACTTTTCTTCTGGATAATCGGACGTTTCGGCTGATGAAATATTCCCATGCATGCAGGTGGGAATCTATCTATTCCATATACAGCTTCATTTCTCATGACATGTTCTACAACCTTCAACACTTTCTTATTAACCTTCTTCATTCTTTCACCTCCTGTTTAAAAATTTTTGCTATACACAGCAAAGCTGCACATAATATAACAGCTATTGCCATATAACTAACGTAAACCATATCTGCATCTAACAGAACACAGCCAAGTATTATGCACCCCTCAAGTAAAACAATAGTCCTCGCAGATTTTTTCGATTCCATCAATTCATCTGATGTCATGTGCATATTAGGATGATTCGCTGTACCAATCAATCCTATCCCTGTTATAGCAAGTAGTACTATTGCAAATAACCATTGTGGATGTTCTGACAATTTTTCACTTATAATCACGATAACTAAATAAGAAACAATGGATGCTAAATAACATCTATAAAACTTGTCCAGATGATATCCGCCAGTTCTCTTTCTTAATTCTAAAAAAAACACAAGAAAAAATATAGTTGGGAGCAGCTTGTGAAACATCAAACTGATTCTCTCGTAAATATCCAATTGCTGCATAAAACTTCCACGTATTTTAAAACCAAGTTCCTGCAGTATTGGAAGCTTCATAAGTTCAACATAAAAATCGACTGATTCTGATGTTACACGGTTGCGGATCACACATTTCATTTTTATACTGTAATAATCTGTACCATCCTCTGAAACCGGTATACTATTCCCAGCAGCCATTGGCTCCAGTGTTAAATCATAATCGCCTACTTCACATCCGCTATTTCTGATTATCTCAGGAATACGATTTTCAATCAAATCCTGATATGATACTTTTTGCATATTACCTATCGCATTTACTGTATCTGCCATTTTTACATTTCCTCCAAGGTTTTAATTATTCTCATACCAAATATTGATTCTAAGTATTTCTTCACAATTAAATATTCTTCACTATCATGCATATTATTAGTGAGAAATTTAAACTGTCTGACTACTTTGTCTATTGAACAAACTGAATCGCATTTACACTCAGCGACTATTTGTCTATCCAGATCACTATCTTCAGAATTTACATATAGATTAATTAGTCTATCGTAAATACCCATAAAATCCTAAATCTCCTTTCTCTCCATCATTAAGTGACATACGTGTCTCACTCTCATCCACATAACCTTTCTCAGTTTCAATTCCTAAACTACCTATACAGACACCATCATGAAAAAGTGTGATCAAATCCTCCCTTGCTTTTTCACTTTCAAGGACTTTCTTTAATACATCATTTTTCATAAAAATATCTGGAACACCTGGCACCTCCATACAACCAGTCTTGTAAATTGTATAAGTAATCATTTCACCTCACCCCCAAATCCGACAGCTTCTCTAGCTCTTTTCGTCTGTCGAGCAATCACATCTGCTCCTTCAGCTATCGTCGATTTTAAAACTGCCCTACTTGCATTAAACTTATTAGTATCTGCACAGTAAATTACATACTCTTCACCTGCCAGATTTACATTATACGGTGAAAGTTTTATTGCACTATCATTTAGTAATCTAATCACTGTCTTCGTTTCCATTCATTATTCCCTCCAGTCGTTTACCGTGAATCAAAATATTTACGGCACCTGCATTTCTCTCAAACCAAACCTCTTTCCCAACATAAAGATCATTCTCTATCACTATCCCTGGATTAAATGCATTAATATAAGTAGCATTACATCCATCTGATGATTTTATAGGCTCGATCTTTATCCTAACTGATTTGTAAACTCTTCGTTGTTCAATCTGAATATCCGTAATAATACCTCTTAAGTACTCAAATCCCCATTGTTCAAACTTTAGAGCTATCTGTCTGTCACTGTATTGATTTTTCTCTGTGTATGTATCTAATAAATCATCGACCTCTAGCACCACACCATCTGATGGGTACTCTTCTTTGTAAGCAGCTAATGTATCAAAAACTTCTGATTTCAGCCATACACAAAATTCCTCATAACTCTGCCCGTCTGGTACACTTATTGTGAAATGTGGTGGTGTTGTAAATCCTGCTTTCTCAAGTGCACTGTATTTATCCTGTACTCTGGAAAATTCACCGCCGTCTATATCGAATGCAAATGCATTTAATTCATTGTAATCATCTAACTCATGCTCTACTCGCAGCAAACTAATAGCTGCAGATTTACTTGTTTTATATTTCACTGAATCATACTTTTCCCTAAGCGCAGGTAATGCACTTTTTGTTACAAAACACTCTGCCGTTACCTTTGTTAATTCCTCCACATCTATAAATTTGGGAAGTATCTTTTTAGCACCTTGTGTATAGTCAAGACTATTACTTGCCCTACCTCTGCTCAAAGTTAATTGATACTTCCCATTCTTGTATAGCGACTTTGAATTAACTCCATCCATTTTTAATGATACATGCAATAGCTTTCCTTTATTAGAATTTACAAAATCCCACACTTCTTCGTAACTCCGGACTGCACGTATGCTATTCGATTTATCCTCATCCAAGTAATCGTAGTACTCTCGTGGGACTGATGGGTATACTACTTCCATATTTAAAGCTTTTAAAAGCTTTACCGGAATTGGATCATCATCGTAACTTCGTTCCAAGTAAGCTTTACATTCATCATAGTAATCCATGCGTATTTTATCTTCTAATACATCATAATCATCGTCTGACAATGTTGGCAATCCTACACGATAGCAATATCTTGCTAGTACAAATGCCAGCTTTTCGTAACCTTTATTCATTAAATCTTCAATAATCAAAACCGACAGCCTCCTCTAATCTCAATGCCTCTGCTTGTTGTATCACTCTAACTCTATTCTCTAGCTTCAAAGCAGCTAAGAGTTCCCCTACGTAAACATCATTCACTTCTATCGTTGTAATAGAATTGAACCATATCGTTAAACTCTTTTGCTTGTTACTAAAGTCTTTGTACCAAACAGTCATACCTAGAACCGGATGTAAATGGGTTATTATACTCTGTATTGTATGATGTGGTAATTTCAAGTATCCAGTAGCTAAATTATCCAGAAATACTTTAAGTGTCTTCATTTCTGTCTTTATCTGATTCTCTGACCACTTCCCAACTTGCCATTCTTCTTTTGTATTAAATACTTTCAAATTATGATCAAGAATTTCTTCAAAGTTACTGTTTGCTGTGTACATAACCTCAGGAAAGTTATAAATTGTGGACTCTGTATGCGGCACTACCAGTGAGTAAAATTTTTCATCTGAACCTAACCAGTTGTATAGAAAGCAACGTAATAGTCCTGTCTCTATTACCATCGCTCCAAGAACAACCTGCACATGCTTACCTTTTATAAATGTCTTAACTACACTTGCTACTCGTTCGTATTTGTTCATCACTTCATCATAAGCCATTTTCCTGTTTTACACCCTTTCGATCTCTCATACATCTTCTTATTATTGAAAACTATTGAAAATTTACATTTAATTTTATTGAACTGATCAAGATCAATATATCCATCATCAACTAAAAAAGAAGCAGTACAAAACTTTGCTCCGTTCTGCACTGCTTCTGGAATATTCTCTGTCACTTTTAGATTGTACATTCCCTCGTATACATTTCGTAAAATATTTTGAATTTTCTGTACTTCTGTCCTGTCACCAACTATTGTAATTTTTATCATATAATCACCCCATAACAAAAAAGAGGGTTGCTTTCACAACCCTCTACATCATTTTACATTTAATTATATGACATATTTGTTATTACTTGTGGTTCCTATACTTTACAACTACTCAGGTAATACTAAATACCTACCTTGTATCATTTCACCGATGCCAATAATTTCTTTGCATCTGTCTCTGAAAGATCATACACTTCAGTTAACTCATCTAAAATAGTATCTTCAGAAATATGTGATTCTCTCATGGATCTGATTATTTTGGTTAGAACCCTTTCAATGCCTTTTTCTATGTACATCTCTGCATACTCTTTTTCCAAGCCTCCATGTCACGTTCCACATTAAATTCTTCTGTCAGCATATCGCATCTATTCTTAAATGTGTATCGGTACAACCCTCTATCAAAAACATCAAACTCTGTGATAAAAATTACGTATGATTTAGGCAAACCTTTGTACTTATGTCCTTTAAATAATGTTGACACATCCATAAGACCATGATAAAATCTGGATCGTAGTCGCATATCATCATCTTCTACCTTTTGCATCTCCACATTGTAGATTGTGCCATCAACTCCCTTGGCAAACACATCTAATCTAATTGATTTGTACTCTATCACGTTCTGGTATGTCTGCTGCACCTCCACACGCTCTATAGATTCCAGCTCTATACCTAAAACTATTTCAAGAACTGTTTTACAGAAATCATCGTAGCCCATCAAAAGGCTAAATAGTTTATCATCTGATAGATTCAGTTTAGTTAAATCCACTCTCTTCCCAGAGATTTCGCTTTAAAAAATAAAAGCCCCTGTTCTGTCTGTGAATTCCAGGCAAAGCATGGGATATCAATTTTGGGTATCAAATTACTGTTTTTTTTCTGTATAATCATTCAAAAGGGACACCTTTTATTGTATAATTATGTTATGGAACAAAACATACGAAAGAAGGTGTCCTGAATGAAAAATTAGCATTGAAGAAACTGCTAACTTATATGAAGAGTGTATATAAAATCCCGCAAAAAATCAAGTGTTTATCTGATCAAAGAGAAAGAAAATCAATTCCGCTGTTTAATATCGTTATGCCGGTGCTACTCTTTCTGATGCTACAGTATGAAAGTTTTCACACTGTTTTTTCTGCACCAGAAAGTATGTCCAAACGGTTGCGGAACTGTATTACTGGAAAAATTCCAAAGGTGGATGCAGTCAGGGATCTTTTGTCCAGAATCAGTCCGGAAGAAATCCAAAAGATCCACGAGGAGACGATTGATATATTAAAAAAGAACCGCGTATTCCGGGAAGGAACCATCGGTAGATATGTTGTGGCCGGAATTGATGGGGTAGAATTATTCAGCAGTACAAAAAAATCCTGTCCGGACTGTCTTACCCGGAAAAACCGCGCAGGGGAAACGGAATATTTCCACCGGAGTGTAGTCTGTATGACGGTTGGAAAAGCACCGCATGTAATTCTGGGTCAGGAAATGTTAAAACCAAGGGACGGAGCAGAAAAAGATGAAGGGGAACTGACAGGAGGAAAACGCCTGATCAAACGGCTGAGGCAAAGACATGTCCACTTTGCAGATGTGATCGTGGCAGACGCATTGTACCTGAATGCACCATTCATCAATACTGTAAAGGAAAATGGACTGGATGCAGTTATCCGTTTAAAAGATGAAAAACGGTTAATCTTTCAGGATGCAGAGGGGCTTTTTAACCAGGGAAAAGGGAAAAAGAAATCATTCCAACACGGGAAAAAGACGATCGAGGTATGGGATCTATCAAAGTTTGAGATGGAAAACTGTCCATACAGACTTCGGGTAGTGAGATACCATGAAAGCTGGCAGGAAAACGGGAAGGAAGCAGAACGATGGATATGGTTGGTCACAACACTGGAAGAGACAGCTCCGCCGGTTTTATGGGAGATGATGAATTGCAGGTGGGATATCGAGGAAAATGGATTCCATCAGTTGAAGACGTACTACCATGCAAAGCATTGTTATTGTCATGCGGCAGTAGAAACCATATTTAATTTGATGATCATAGGATTCAACATGAGGGAACTGTACTTGTATCGTCGGATTCAGAGGTTTGAAAGAAGTGGAATTACCCGAAAGAGTGTAAGCCGAATCTTCAGAGATGATCTGCTGACAGAGAAAGTAAAACAGATCCTATACCAAAAAGGTGGATAGGATCTATATAAAAGGAATCAAAAACAGCATAAGAAAAAAGGCAGAAAGAAAGCACAGGGGGAACTTTGTGCGCATTGGGATCCAAAGGAGTAACAGTTGTGAGTAGAACGACCTGGCAACAGATTTTATATAAAATGCATAAACCTCAAAAGCTAAAAGCGAAACCCCTGTTCAGGATACAAATCATTTGCAATTTATTTTATCTCATTCTATAATAAAAGTAGTTTGTAACTGCGAAGATCTACGGAACAGTTACTGCAGTTTTATCATTGAAAGGAGATTTTTCCATGGCATTCAAAGAAGTTGATATCAAAAGTCTGAATTTTAATCCCTTCACAAAGATCGGTTCTGAGTGGACGCTCATCACCGCTGGCGGCGAATCCGGCTGTAACACCATGACAGCAAGCTGGGGCGGTGTCGGAATCATGTGGGGAAAACCAACTGCAACAGCCTATATCCGTGATTCCCGTTATACCAAAGAATTTGTGGACAGAGAAGATTATTTTACACTGGCATTCTTTGGAGAAGAGCATAGAGAAGCGTTAAATCTCTGTGGAAGAGTTTCCGGAAGGGACGAAGATAAGATCAAAGAAGCCGG
>ERZ779649.1230-NODE-1230-length-15133-cov-3.998607_pt1 | contig 15133 bp, 7 predicted proteins | sample MGYA00511882_ERZ779649 | MGnify/ENA primary metagenome ERZ779649 (study PRJEB29588, sample SAMEA2157793) | human gut metagenome | biome: human gut; feature: human-associated habitat; material: faeces | place: Denmark | collected 2008/2010 ... | reverse complement strand
GGGCAGAGTCTCGGCCAGCTTGCCGCTGGGGTTGACAGCGCCGTACAACAGATTCACGGCGGCTTCTCCGGCACCGTCACCGGCAAGGTACAGTTCCAGAACAGCCGGGACATCGTTGACCCACGGCATTTCGATGGCAGAGCCGTTGTGCAGGACGACCACGGTATTCGGCTGTACCGCAGCGACTGCGGCGATCAGATGATTCTGATTTTCCGGCATGGCAAGGGTGGTGCGGTCGTAGCCTTCGCTCTCGTACCGCTCCGGGAGTCCGGCAAAGATCACGGCGACCTCTGCGTCTGCAGCAGCAGCCACGGCGGCCTGTTCCAGCGCAGGATCAACGGTATCCTCATCGGTGCGGTAGCCCTGTGCATAGGCTACACCGGGAGCGTGCTCCAGCGCACAGCTGACCTTCGCACTGTTGACATGGCTGCTGCCGCCGCCCTGATACCGGGGGTGCTGCGCAAATTCGCCAAGGAACACCGCCTTGCAGCCCTTTGCCAGAGGAAGTACGCCCTTTTCGTTCTTCAGCAGAACCGCAGAGTTCTCTGCAACAGAAACTGCCATCCGGTAGTCTGCGTCCCGGTCAAATACGGCGCTCGCGTTTTCAGTTTTGGTCACAGAATCCACGAACCGCAGCAGGTTGCGGACGGCAGCGTTCAACTCCTCCTCCGAGAGCGTTCCTGCCTTGATGGCAGAAAGGATCGAGTTTGTGCCGCGGCCGCTTCCGCCGGGCATTTCCAGATCCTGTCCGGCGGCGATGCCCTTGGCGCGGTCTTTTACTGCGCCCCAGTCGGTCACCACCATGCCCTCATAGCCCCAGCGTTTGCGCAGGATGTCGGTCAGCAGTTCCTTGTTCTCCGAGCAGTGGGTGCCGTTGAGCTTGTTGTAGGCGGCCATCACGCCCAGCGGCTTTGCCTTTTTGACCACCGTTTCAAAGGCGGGAAGATAGATCTCGTGCAGGGTGCGCTCGTCCATCACGCTGTCGCTGACCATCCGGTCGGTCTCCTGATTGTTGGCGGCAAAATGCTTGATGCAGCTGCCCACACCATTGCTCTGGATGCCGTTGACCAGTGCCGCGCCCATCTCACCGCTGAGATAGGGGTCTTCGCTGAAATACTCAAAGTTACGTCCGCACAGCGGGCTGCGCTTGATGTTCAGACCGGGGCCAAGCAGCAGGGCCAGATTCTCGGCGCGGCACTCGTTGCCCAGCGTTTCGCCCAGCTTTTCTGCCAGAGCGGTGTCAAAGCTGGAAGCCACCGCCGCACTGGACGGGAAACAGACCGCAGGGATGCTTTCGTTGATGCCCAGATGGTCGCCCTGCTCGTCCTGTTTGCGCAGACCGCTGGGGCCGTCGCTCATCATCACGGCAGGCACACCGAGCCGCTCCACCGGCTGTGTATGCCAGAAATCCGAACCGGAGCAGAAGTCTGCTTTTTCCTCCAGTGTCATCTGCTGGAGGATCTTTTCAATGTCCATTCTGTAATGCCTTCCTTTCGTTTGAGGGCAGTCCGCAGCCCTCTGGTTTTCTTGCCCAAAGTATAACAGGAAAACCGGAGACAGTACGGATGAAAAGTCGTGAAGTAAGATGAAATTTTTGGATTATAATAAATGATACGACTTTTTGACCGACAACACAAATTTTCGCACCCATACTCCATGGGATTCCCTTTATAATAAGAGCAGAGATCAACCGGAAAAAGGAGATGTAGATGATGCAAGCAACAAATCTGAAAACGAACCATCTTTCTGCGCCGCTCGGCATGGATGCCGGGACGCTGTTTTTGTCGTGGCAGTGCGCCGGAGGTGTGCGCCAGACTGCCTACGAAATTGAAGTGACCGCCGGAGCCGGAACGCTGTGGACGAGCGGAAAGGTTTTGGGCAGTGGGATGCACACCGAAACGCCCGCCGCTGTACCGCCCAAGACGCAGGGACAGTGGCGCATCCGCCTGTGGGATGAAAACGATCAGCCCGGCGCATGGAGCGAAGCTGAGTTTGAAACGGGTCTTGCGCAGTCGGATTGGCAGGGCGTGTGGGTCTGCCCGGAAACAGAAGAGCCGGACATCGACTGCACCGATGCCATCAACGCCTTTGCAAAGCCCAACTGGGAGCAGAAGCAGGCGGCGCTGGAAGCCTCCGGCAAGGGGCAGGCGCAGCCTTATCAGCCCCACCGCCCGGCAAGCTATCTGCGCAAAACGTTCACCGCCCCGGAGGGAGAAAGCAAGCGACTGTACATTACCGCTAAGGGACTGTATGCGGCATGGCTGAACGGCAAGCGGGTCGGCGACATGGTGCTTGCCCCCGGCAGCTTTACTGCGGATAAGCACCTTGGGGCACAGACCTACGATGTGACCGCGCTTGTCCGTGACGGTGAAAATGAACTGCTTATCGCATTGGGCGACGGCTGGTACCGCAGCACCTCCGGTGTGGATGGTGACCGTGACCTGTTCGGCAGCGAACTGGCTGTCCTGTTCCAGCTGGAAGTGGACGGCAAGGCGGTCTGTGTTTCGGACAGCAGTATGGAGGCCACCCAGCAGGGTCCCATCTGCCAGAACGATCTGCAGCAGGGCGAGGTGTACGATGCCCGGCTGGAAGGGGAACTTTCCGGTTGGCATGGCGTAAAGACCGAGCCGAACACCCTGCCCATCACCGGCATGAACACCGTGCCCATCCGGGAGCAGGAAGCCTTTGCGGGCAGGCTGCTGCGCACCCCTGGCGGCGAGACCGTGCTGGACTTTGGGCAGAACATGGCTGGCTACGTGGAGATGAAGCTGACCGCCCACGCCGGGCAGAAAATCAAGCTGCTGTGCGGCGAAGCACTGGACGAGAACGGCAACTTTACGCAGGAGAACTTTCAGGACCGCAACCGCCACAAGGAGGGCGGCACGGCACAGCTGCTGGAACTCGTCTGCAAAGAGGGCGAGAACCACTACAAGCCCAGCTTTACCATTATGGGCTTCCGGTATGCAAAGGTGGAAACGGACATCGACCTGACCGAGGCGGAGTTTACCGCCCACGCCGTCTATTCGGAAATGCCGGTCACCGGCAGCTTTGGATGCGGCAATGCCGATGTGAACCAGCTGGTGCAAAACAGTGTGTGGAGCCAGAAAGGCAACTTCTGCGATATCCCCACCGACTGCCCCACCCGCGAGCGCGCCGGTTGGACCGGCGATATGGGCGTGTTCATCGAGACCGGTCTGACTTTGATGGATTGCTACCCGGTGGTGGAAAAATGGCTGGCAGAATGCCGCCTGAACCAGTACCCGGATGGACGCATGGCAAACATTGCGCCGCCCACCAGCCGCCCCGGCTACATGACCCCCATGCTCTGTATGTCGGCGGGCTGGGGCGATGCCGCCATTCTGGTGCCCTACGCCCTTTATAAGCGCACCGGCGACCGGAAGATCCTTGCGGACAACTACGAGATGATGCAAAAGTGGTATGCGTTCCTGCTTGGCCGTGCACAGCAGACCACCGAGGAACAGCAGACCGGGACATACGCCAAGTACACGGTGCTGAACGGTCTGGACTACGGCGAGTGGTGTGAGCCGGGCATTACCCCCATGCAGGCGATGATGAACCCGCGCAAGAGCGTGGGTACGGCGTATCTGGCTTATTCCGGGCGGCTTCTGGCGGAAATCGCGCAGGCGCTGGGCAAGGCAGAGGATGCAGCGCAGTACCGCGACACGGCAGAAAAGGCGGTCAAGGCATACCGCGCTGCCTTTACGAACAACGGAACCATCACTTCGGACCGGCAGTGCGAATACGTCCGTGCCATTGCCTTTGCACTGCTGGGCGAGGAGGAGAGCCAAGCCGCTGCGGATACCCTGAACCGGATGGTGGTGGACAACGGCTACCACCTGAACACCGGCTTCCTTTCCACACCCTTCCTCTGCGAGGTGCTGGCAAAGTACGGCTATGCCGACACCGCCTATAAGCTGCTGTTACAGGACACCGCTCCCAGCTGGCTCTATGAGGTCAAGCAGGGCGCTACCACCGTCTGGGAGACATGGACGGGCATTGACGCAAACGGCCACCCCAGCGAATCCCTGAACCATTACTCCTACGGTGCCATCTGCGGTTGGCTGTTCGGTGGCGTGTGCGGCATCCATCTGGCAGGGGAGACCCTGACCATCGCCCCCACCCCGAACCCGGCTCTGGGCTGGGCAAAAGCAGTGTACGATTCCCCGGTGGGGCGTATTGAAAGTGGCTGGCAGTATGCAGGCGATGCCGTGACCTACACCATCACCGTGCCCTGCAATCTGACCGCAGAAGTCACCCTCCCGGATGGCAGAAGCCTGATCTTGCAGCCGGGCACCCACACCTTGTAACGCAAAAGATTCCCAGCAAAACACAACGCCCCGCACCGGAAGGAGTAACCGGTGCGGGGCATTGCTTTTATGGGGATAATGAAGAAGAAAATGATGAGAAAATGGCAAATCAGAATTTTTGTGCAAGGTATTTTGCACTGAGCTGGAAGCTCTTGACGGGGGAATTGTCCACCCAGTTGCGGTGGCTTTCCAGAATGACAGCATCCACATCCATGGCAAGGACCTGCGCCATCAGGCTGTCCAAGTCCATGTTGCCGGTGCCCAGCTCCATGCTGTCGGTTTTCAGGATAGGCGTGATGGCACTGCCGGTGATGCGGGTGCCCCGGTCGTTGATGTGCCACAGCTTCATGCGGGGACCAAGCCGCTGCATCCATGCCAGCGCATTTGCACCGCCCTCGGTGAACCAGTAGCTGTCAAACTCAAAGTTGACAAATTCGGGATTCGTTTCCTCGATTAAAATATCGTAGGCGCGCTTTTCTGCGTTCACATGCCGCAGCTCGCAGTTGTGGTTGTGGTAGAGCAGGTGGATGCCCTCGGCTGTCAGAGTCTCGCCGGCTTTGTTCAGCCGCTGCGCAAGCTGGTGCATAACGGCTTCATCGCCGTAATCAAAGCGGTACATCCCGGTGATGACCACATACTGTGTGCCGAAGCTTTTGGCCTCCTCGGCCACTGCGTGGGCATCCCGTTCCAAACTGCCAAGGTCGGTGTGCAGGCTGACCACCTGAAGGCCGGCCTCCTGCACCAGCTTGTGCCAGTCCAGATTGCCGCCCTTGCCCACCGGCATCCCGGCGGCTTTGGTCAGCAGCTTTACCACAAAGCCGATGGGGTGGATCATAAATCCACATAGTTCAATGCCGTCGTACCCGGCGGCTTTCATGGCAGCAATGGTCTCTTTGGCCTGCTGCTCGTTGTTTAGTACAGTGCCCAGCATAAATTGCTGCACGGCTTTGATGGGCATGGTTTACCCCTCCAGTTTGAAAGTCTTACCCGGCGTGATGCCGTTTTCGTTAAAGCTGTCCACGCAGATGTAGTATTCCTGCCCGGCGGTCAGGGTGGAAAGGGTCACTTCGTCTGCATCGTACACCAGCCAGCTCAGATAGAGCTTATCAGGCGCAACGCCGTAGCGGACATTGCAGCCCTGCGCGTTTTCGATGTGCTGCCAAGTGATCTTTGCATCCAGTGCATCTACGCGAGCCCCGGCGGCTTCGGCCTGTGCGGGCTTCGGGCCCTCGCCGTTGCCGAACACCCGCAGGCCGCTGATGCGCAGCGCCTGTCCGTAGGGCAGTTCACCGCCGGTCACCCGGACGTACCGGGCGCGGATGCCGTCGGCATATTCGTAGTAGCCGTTGGAGCATTCCCGGGCAACCGTTTCGCGGGTCGTCCAGTCTGCGCCGTTCACACTGGTCTCCACCGTGTAATGAGAGATCTGCGGGCGGGTCTCGATGTGGCGGGTCTTGCGGTCGTCGCCGTAGCTGTCCGCCGGGAAATCCACCACCAGCTTTTCGTCCGCCATGTTTACCTGAATGGCGCGGACATCGCTGTCCTTTCCCAAATCAACACACAGCCATTGGCCCGGTTCTGCGCTGGCGGCACTCCACCAGCTGCGGCAGTCCTCGTTGACTGCCAGCTCCGGACTGCTGTTTTCTGCGGTGCTGGAAGCCGTGACCGGCTTTTTGTAGCTCAGCAGCATCCATTCCGGCTGCTGGCTGGCGGCATCGAATTTTCCAGACGGGATGCAGTGTGGGTAATCGGCAAAGTTCTGGTTGCAGTAGAGAACCCCGTCCTTGTCGAACCCGGCAGGGAACAGCCCCACCCGGCGCTCAAAGTCATAGTTGACGGAAATACGCATGGTGGAGGCGTGCCACCAGTTGCCATAGCGGTCGGCAATGGTACTGCCGTGGCCTGCGCCAGTGATGAATCCGCCGGGCTTTGCAGAGAACGGGTTGGATGCCTGCCGCACAAAGGGGCCCAGCGGAGAATGGGAGGTGTATACACCATCGGCGTAAGTGTTGTATTGGGTGCCGGGGCAGGCGTATTGTAGGTAATAGAGGCCGTTATGCTTTGTCATAAAGGCACCCTCAATGTAGGGTTTGCCGATGGCGTTGAACATGGCAGTCAGACTTTCGGCACTCAGGCCGGGGATGTTTGCCATCTGCGGCGGCAGATTCAGCTTGCCGGTTTTGGGGTCATAGAACTGCTTCATAGACTGGTACAGCACGCTGGCTTCCCGGTCCACAATGCCGTTGTTGCCGGGGCGTTCGTAGCCAAGGGTAGTTTCATTGCCGAAGATCAGCTCCTGCTTTTCACCGATGGGGGTCATGGTGTCCGGGTCCAGCTCCACGCCGTAGATGGGGGCAATATTGGAACAGCCCCAGTAGAAGTACACTCGGCCATCGTCATCGCAGAACAGATCCGGGTCCCAGAAAGCAAAAGGCGCGGAAACCTCGGTAAACGGCTCGGTCAGGGGGTCAGCGGTGCGCAGGATGGGGCAGTTGCGCCCCTTGCGGCTGGCGCAGAAGTAGAGGTAATTGCCCACCTGCCGCACATCCGGTGCGTAGTCATAGATCAGCAGGTCGGGGTCTGCATGGAACTCCCAGTTCAGCAGGTCGTCCGAATACCAGAAACCTGCCGACATGGAAACGAACAGATAATATTTGCCCTTGAAATAGACCAGTGTCGGGTCTGCGCCCTCCCGGAAACCCGCTGTGCGCGGGCCTTCCTTCATGTGCTGGTAACGGTAGCCCAGATCAAGAGGATTACAATAGGTTGTTTTCATCAAAGATCACTCCTTAGAAATGCCCTGCAATACACGGTTCAGTTGCTTGATGTCCTCCTCCGAAGCACCCGCCTGCATCAGCATGGATTCAATGGTCATCCGCTGCATGGCACGCTCCATCATGGCCACCAGAGCCGGGTTGTCTTTCACGGCAGCGGCAACATCTCCGCGGGCGGCGGCGGCTTTATCAGAAATCTGCTTCAGGATAGGACCAGCTTTCGGGTCTGCCATGGCGGCAGCCATGTTGTCCTTCACCGACCAGCAGCTTTCGTCCAGCTCGCCGTCAAACCAGTTGGTCACGTTCTTGCGGTTGTCCATGGCGTAATCCGGGTTGGGGGTGTCCACCTTGTTCACCAGAATTACGCTGCTGTGCTCGCCGGAGCGCGCCTCAATGCTGTGCTTGCCGGTAATGGGCAGCTGGAAGGCGAACACCTTGTCGCCCTGCTTAGTCTCCACCAGCTGACCGTCCTTGTACAGCGAGACCTCTGGCAGATTGGAGTAGACCTTGATCTCGGTCACATCCTCGGCGCGGTCCACATAGCGGCTGCCGCACAGGTGCACGAAGGGCTCCTTGCTCCAGTAGGCCTTGTAGAGATAGAAGGGGTCTTTTTTCAGCTTGCGGTCAAAGGTGACAAGACCCTTCTGGTTTTCGCCGTGCTTGCCGCCCTCGTCCCGGCCATCGGCGGCAAAGTCGAACATATTCCACACATGGGTCGCCCACAGCCAAGGACGGTCGGCGATCATCTTTGCAATATGCTCGTGGTAAACGCACTGATAGCTTTCGGTGTAGTCGCCCTTTTCCGGGTGGCTGCTCTGATACTGGGGGTTAGCATCTGCGCCATACTCCGAAAAGCCGATGCAGCGGTCGGGGTAATCGGCGTGGTATTTGTCAAAGAACTCGTCGTTCTGCTCCAGTTCGCCCAGATACCAGCCAAAATAGAGGTTGTAGCTGTTCACGTCCGGGATCTCCAGAATGGGGCTGGTGGTCTCCAGCATGAACACATTTGCCATGGTGGTCTTCCGGGTGGGGTCCAGCTTGTGGGCCAGCTCGTTCAGCAGACGGTGGTTTTCCAGCAGATCTTCATTGACAGCGGATGCGGCGGTAATCTCGTTGGACAGGCCCCAAACGGCAATGCAGGGGTGGTTGTAGTTCTGGACGATCAGCTCTTCCATCTGGGTCAGGGTGTTGGCACGGCCGTTGGTCATGTGCATGGTGATGTAGGGAATCTCTGCCCAGATGACAAGGCCCTTTTCATCGCACAGGTCGTAGAAATACTGTGCGTGCTGGTAGTGCGCCAGCCGGATGGTGTTGGCACCCATTTCCAGAATGATGGAAATGTCCTCCTCCATCATTTCGTTTGTCAGGGCAATGCCGGCCCCCTTGCGGTCCTGATGGCGGGAAACACCGCGCAGCGGATAGCTGCGGCCGTTCAGGATGAAGCCCTTCTGGGGGTCAAACTCAAACTTCCGGCAGCCGAAGCGGGCAGAAGTCTCTTCACCGTTGTCCAGCTTGGCAGAGACGGTGTAAAGGAAGGGATCGTCCACGCCATCCCACAGGCGGGCATTGTCCAGGGTGAAAACAGCCTTTGCAGTGCCGTTTTCCGCCGGAGCGGTGATGCTCTGGCCTTCCAGCGCAAAGGTAACGCTCTGTGCACCCACCACGGCGGCTTCCACAGTGACTTCGGCGGTCTTAGCGGCAAGGTCGGTGACGATGGGGGTCACCTTCAGAGCCGGTGCGCCGTTTGCGGGCAAAGTGAAATGCTCTGCCGGAACGATGTGCAGAGTTACATCGCGGTAAATGCCGCCGTAGAAGGTGAAGTCTGCCTTCTGGGGGTACACGGTGTCGTTGTCGCTGTTGTCCACGCTGATCGCCAGCAGATTTTCCTCTTTGAGATGTTCGGTCAGGTCAACCCGAAAGGTAGAATAGCCGCCCTTGTGCTCGGCCAGCTTTTCGCCGTTCAGGTAGACTACAGCGGTCATAGCGGCACCGTCCAACTGCAAAATTGCTTTGCCGCCTGCCGGGATGGCGGGCTTTGCCAGAGCCAGCGTATACCAGCAGGTGCCGCGGTAGTAATCGTTGCCGCCGTCCTGACCGTCCACGGCGTTCCATGTGTGGGGCAGGGTAATGGCCTCGCCCATCACGGCGGTGGGGATGCCGGGGTTCTCCTTGGTAAAATGCCAATTGCTATGATTCAGCAGGATGGTCTTGCTCATGGTAAAAACTCCTTTATGAAAAATGGATAGAATCAGCAAAAACCGAAAGAGCGTATGATCCCTTTCGGTTTTTGCGGGGTGTTACTGCATGTGTTCTGCAATCACTTCATGACGAAGGGCGTCTTTCTTATCTGCGATGCGCTTCTGGACGTTGACCATTTCCTCCTTGGTCAGGGGACAGCCCAGCATGGCCATCAGGGTGATGAGCCAGCCCAGCATCGGCAGACCGTACTTGATGGCAAGGGTCATCCAGAAGATGCCGGAGGTGTAGGCATCCGTGGGCTGGGGCATCGTGGTGGTGTAGCCCAGAATAGCCACGGCACCGGTGGCGATGACAGCAGCCACCGAGGTGATGAGTTTGTCGATCAGGCTGTAAGTGCCGGAGACCACAGCCGGGATGTAACGGCCGCTGCGGTCCAGCTCGTAGTCGATGGTGTCAGCCATATAAGAGGTGTTGGAGGTGGTGATGCACATATTGGAGCCGTTTTGCAGCAGGGTCAGCAGCACGTAAACGATCATGTTCCAACTGCCCATCACGCCGATCTGACGGGTATCTGTGAAGATGAAGAACAGGATCAGCACAGAGGTGATGGCCATGCTGATGCAGGTCCAGGTCACGATGCCCTTCTTGCTGCCCTTTTTGCCCACATATTTTGCGCCGAAGGCTGCAAAGAAGATAGAAGGCACCATGCTGATCACGCCAAGGGTGGTGGCAAGACCCATGTTGCCGATCAGGATGCCGTTCAGCATGGTGTTGATGATGGCCTGGCTGCCCACCTGCTGTGCCAGCTTGTCGGAAGCGTTGGAGGCGATGTAGCACTGCAGGGGCTTGTTGTGCTTGAGCACCTCAAGAATATCCGCAGTTTTCAGCGGCTCGTGTTTTTTGTTGGTGCCCTCAAAGTTTTCGGGCTTATCGTAGGCAGAGATACCGGCGCAGACGATCAGGGTGCCGATGCCGGCAATGATCAGGACGATGGTGCAGACGGTGCTGAGGAAGTCCTGATTGAAGGTGCCGCCGCACTTGGGCAGGATGACGGTGTAGATCAGCATGCTCATGCCCATGGGCACGGCGTAGTTCAGGGCAGTGGACCAGACCCCGATGGTGGGACGCTGCCGGGGATCGTTGGTCATGATGGCAGGCAGGGTCTGGGCGGTCATGTTGGTGACGGTGTAGCCGATGATGTAAATAATGTAGGTCAGGGCAAACACCGGCAGGCCGAAGCCCTTGCTGGAGCACAGGTTGAACATGCACAGCAGGCCGACTGCTTCGATCAGGTAGCCGCTGATCAGCAGAACGCGCAGCTTGCCGAAACGGGTGTTGACGCGGTCGTAAACAAAGGCCAGCATCGGGTCGGTAAAGCCGTCCAGAATGCGGGCCAGCATCAGGATGAGACCCACGGTTGCGGTGGTGATGCCGTAGCCGATGCTGGCCGAATAACTGGCCATACCGATCAGAGAGTAGACGCTCATACCCACAAAGGCGTTGCAGGCATAACAGATGATCTGCCAGAGCTTTGCACGGCGGTACTGGACACCGTCTACCTCACTGGCGCTGGGTTTCTTTTGGAACATAATGATTTTCCTCCTTTTTGTGTGAACCGGTTTCCGCTTTTCCTGACACCAGAATAACAGAATGCAACAGATACTGCAGGATGAAAAACGTGGATTGAGGATAAAAATTCGTGCAGTTCTACTCGCTCAACGAAAAATCTACCAATAACGTGAAAAATTATCCTTTTTGCGCCGCACAGACCTGTTACAATAGGCACAAGAGAAAACACTGCTTCTGGATAAAAGGAGAACCATCATGCAGAAATTTGAAAAAGGCTTTTTCATCGGTGCTGCAACAGCAGCCCATCAGGTAGAGGGTAACAATACCAACAGCGACTACTGGGCACAGGAGCAGCTGCCCCATTCCAGCTTTACAGAGCCCAGTGGCATTGCCTGCGACCATTATCATCGGTACGAAGAGGACATCAAACTCCTGGCCGATGCCGGGCTGAACGCCTACCGCTTTTCCATCGAGTGGGCACGGGTGGAGCCGGAGGAAGGCAAATTTGATCCGGAAGCCATCGAACATTACCGCAAGGTCATCGCCTGCTGCAAGGCGCAGGGCGTAGAGCCCATCGCCACCCTGCTGCACTTTACCAGCCCGAAATGGCTCATCTGCAAGGGCGGCTGGGAAGCAGAATCCACGGTCGAGGACTTCAAAAAATATGTGACCTATGTGATGGAGCAGCTGGGCAGCGAGCTGCGCTATGTCTGCACCATCAACGAAGCCAATATGGGCCTGCAGCTGGCCGCCATCTCCAAGCGGTTCCGCCTGATGGCAGAACAGGCTGCGAAAAATGCCGCAGCAGCCGGAAAGTCTGCGGAGGGCACGGTGCAGGTGGGCATGAACTTCCAGAAGATGATGGAAAACATGAAGTTTGCCGCCATGGAAAACGCACAGGTGTTCGGCACACCCCAGCCCCAGATCTTTGTCAGCGAGCGCACCCCGGAGGGTGACCTGCTGGTGCTGCGCGCCCATGCCGCCGCACGGGATGCCATCAAGGCCATCTGCCCGGAAGTCAAGGTGGGCCTGACCCTCTCGCTCCACGACTTGCAGGCACAGCCCGGCGGCGAAGCCTTTGCCGAGGCCGCATGGCAGGAGGAGTTTACCCACTACCTGCCCTACATTAAAGAGGACGATTTCCTTGGGGTGCAGAACTACACCCGCACTCTTTATGGCCCGCAGGGGCAGCTTCCGGCACCGGAGGGCGCAGAGCTGACCCAGATGGATTACGAGGTCTACCCGCAGGCACTGGAGCACGTCATCCGTAAAGTGGCAGAAGCATTCAAGGGCGATCTCATCGTCACCGAAAACGGCATTGCCACCGCCGAGGATGCCCGTCGTGTGGCGTTTATCCGGCAGGCACTGGACGGCGTGCAGCACTGCATCGCCGACGGCATCCCGGTGAAGGGCTACTTCTACTGGAGCCTGATGGACAACTTTGAGTGGCAGAAGGGCTACGCCATGCAGTTCGGCCTGATCGCCGTGAACCGTGAAACCATGGAGCGGACCGCAAAGCCTAGCCTTGGGGTGCTGGGCAGTTACGCAGAAAAATAAGCTGCAATAGCAAAAAACAGGCTGCGGAAGATGCTTCTCGCAGCCTGTTTTGGCTCAGTGGGAAAGATGCAGACCATGGACACCATTTGCAACCACGGCGGCAATTACGTTGATGTGCTTTTGCGCCAGTTTGGCGTCGGTGTTCAAAAGCCCGGAAAGACCGTTCATTACAAAAATCAGGATGGCACCGACATTTTCATATTGGGACGGCTCGATATTGTCACCTTTGATTTTTTCCAGAATGGCATCCCGCAAATGCTGCGTAAAGCGGTTCATCGCGGATACCGGAACCACACCGAGGTAATCCGTTGCCTGCTGGAGAGCAGCAAACATTTCCTGCACAAAGGCCTCCGGTTCATCCAGCAGCTGCTGTGCGCCGCGCATATTGTCGCAGACGAGCTGGACTGTCTGCCGCTCCATTTCGGCGGTGAGTGCATCCAGCGTTTCATAGTGGGAATAAAAGGTCGTTTTGTTGATCTCGGCGCGTTCGGCAATTTCCTTGACCGTGATCTTTTCGATGGGCTTCTCCCGCAGCAACGCAATAAACGCTTTCTGAATGGCACGCTTCGTTTTTTTGACACGGATATCCATACAATTCCTCCGTCAATGTATTTCGTAAAGGATGCTTAACCAACGCTTTGAAGGTGATCCGTTGCTTAAACACCGGACACGCCGGAAACTGCTGATTGCAGCCCCTGCGGCATAGTGCTATTATAACACCATAGAGATGGATAAGCAACTAAGAGTTGCAAATCTAGTTCGTGAATACGAAAAATAAAAAATGGAGGATGCTTTATGAAAATGATGAATTTCAACAGTGTCAGAGATAAAGTTGCTATCGTCACCGGCGCAAGCCGCGGCATCGGCCGCGCCATTGCCGAGTGCTTCGGCGAAAATGGGATGAAGGTGGTTTGTGCAGCCCGCAGCGCAGAGCAGGGGCAGGCTGTGGCAGACGGCATCTGCGCCAAGGGCGGCGATGCCATTTTTCTCCAGACCGATTGCAGCAAGGCTTCTGCCATCAAGGAACTGGTGGACAAGACGGTGGCACACTACGGTAAGCTGGATGGCGTTGTCAGCAACGCAGGCATCGGCATGGGCGGCACACCGCTGCATGAGTATGAGGTAGAGGATTACGAGAAGATCTTCTCCCTGAACAGCGAGGGCGTCTTTGCCGGGATGAAGTACGGTGCAGAGGCTATCCTGAAAAGCCACAGCGAGGGCGGATTCCTCATCAATGTGGCATCGGTGGCGGGGCTTGTGCCCCAGCGCGGACAGGCATTGTACAGCGCTACCAAGTTCGGCGTGGTGGGCATGACCCGCGCAGCGGCACTGGATTATGCGGAATACGGCATCACCGTCAACGCCATCTGCCCCGGTTACACCAAGACCAGCATTTTCGGAGATGCACCGGCTGCGGCCATGGACTTTTTCGCATCCGACTGCCCGGCAAAGCGGATGGGCGACCCGGAGGAGTGCGCCGCACTGGCACTCTTCCTTGCCAGCGGTCTGGCACGGTACATCACCGGCGCAGCCATCCCGGTGGACGGCGCACTGTCTGCCGGGCACCAGAGCATCAGCAGCTGGAAGCACCCGGAAATTTTGACCGGCGGCAAGCTGAACAGCCAGAGCACCATTGCAGCCCTGATGGAAAACGAGGCTGCAAAGGCTATCGTGGAGCAGTATCTGCCCGGCTTTGCCGAGAATCAGCAGGCAAAAGCCGCCTACGGCATGACCTTTGGCAAGATCGGCCCCATGCTGGGTCTGCCGGAAACGGCACTGAAAGCACTGCTGGATGCGCTGGATAACCTGTGACTGAAACCGCTCTGAAAGCCCCATGACCGGGGCTTTCGTTCTGCCTGCGTGCGGTTGATTTTTGGAGGAGATCATGAAGAACGAAGCACTTTTCCGTACCGGCTCTGTCTGGAAGTCCATTTTTTCCATGGCAGTGCCCTCCATCATCATTATCCTTGTCATGGTGCTGTACAACATGGCAGATATGTTTTTTGTGGGCTGTCTGGGCGACACCGCACAGGTGGCGGCAGTCTCCGTCGTCGGGCCGGTGTTCTCGATTCTTGCGGCGGTGGCCACGATGCTTGGCGCAGGCAGCAGTGCCATCATCGCGCGCTGCTTTGGCGCGGGTGAGATCGAGCAGGGCAAGATCTGCTCCTCGCTCTGCTTCTGGACCAGCTTTTTTCTGGGCGTTCTGGTCAGCATCGGTCTGCTGGTGGGCAGAGTGCCGCTTTTGGGGATGCTGGGCTCCAATGCAGAAATTTTTCCCTATGCGGAGCGGTATCTTCAGGTTCTGGCACTGGGTGCACCGTGTTTCATCCTGTCCAACAGCATGGCGATGCTGGTGCGTGCAGAGGGCGCAGTAAAAGAGGGCATGATCGGTAATCTTCTGGGCACGCTGGTCAACTGCATTTTTGACCCGCTGTTCATTCTGGTGCTGAACTTCGGTGTCAGCGGTGCGGCTGCCAGTGTGCTGGGCAACCTTGTGGCGACTGCCTGCTACCTGCGCTACATCGTTAAGCACGGCACGGTGCTGACCGTTGACTTCCGCCCGGCTCTGAAAAAGCCGCAGATGCTGGGCGAGCTGCTGGCCATCGGTCTGCCCAACGGCATCAGCAGCCTGCTGGCCGGGTTTGCGTCCTCCTTCAGCAACCGGCTGCTGGTGACCCACGGCACGGCGGCGGTCGCAGCCATGGC
>ERZ779649.1220-NODE-1220-length-15264-cov-2.105990_pt1 | contig 15264 bp, 13 predicted proteins | sample MGYA00511882_ERZ779649 | MGnify/ENA primary metagenome ERZ779649 (study PRJEB29588, sample SAMEA2157793) | human gut metagenome | biome: human gut; feature: human-associated habitat; material: faeces | place: Denmark | collected 2008/2010 ... | reverse complement strand
CCGCTTATATAAACGCTGTTCTGCTTTGTGCCTGTAAGCTTATTTTTGGTCACAGTCACCTGTGACGATTCACTGAGCCATATAAGATCCATGGAATAATTATATCTGTCATAGTCATAGCTTATATCGTTAGAACCTATGAAAATTCCCGAAACGTCCGTGAGCCTTACTGCCGAACCAGCTGTTTTTATAGCGTTGTCTACTATCTTCACGCCCTTTACGGTATAGTTGTAATCAGGGTGTGAGTATGACTTTTCAAGCTTCTTGCCGAATATCTGGATAGCATACGGCTGGGGATAATAATATGTACCCACAACGGTTATGTCGTTGTTTCTTATTATGGTGTTGGCATTATCGTCAAGACGATCCTTTATGCCTGCATAGCCTGAATTAGGCACATGGAAATTTGCATTTTCATAATCGGTCATGTACTTGAAATCTATGGCACAGCCAACGTTTTTCATAGTATTGTTTTCGATTATACATTTTTTATGATTAATAAGTACGATAGCTGTTCCGCTCATATTATAAAATGAGTTGCCTGATATAAGTGTATTAGTATAATATACACCAAGACAAGCTGAATGTGAGCCAAGACCTCTTATAAGGTCATGGAATTTGTTGTTCTTTATTACAGCATTGTCGCAAGGGGTATCATCAAAAGGCTCATACGCCGGGAAAACATCACTGTTACTTATGGTATCCAGCTGTATAGCCTCTTTCTGAGATGTTCCCGTATAGCCGTGAAAATCACAATCCTCGACAGTGATGCCCTTTACACCGCCTATCTCAACATGATGACCATTGTAATTGTTTTTTATCTCAACGTTCTTTATCCAAAGGTTTTTCATGTGACCAAATCTCATATTAGAAAATGGTCTTGAAGTAGGCGAAGGGTTGCCGTCCCAACAGCCTCCCTCGATAACAATATTTCTCTCGCTGCCATATCCGCCTGCACCGTTTGCCTGAGCGTTCTTTATCATACAGCCCTTGTCAAAATTTCTGACAATAGTCGCTCCGTCCTCAAGATACAGCCAAGTGTTTGAATATATCTCCAAAAGCTTGTCTATCCTGTATTTTCCTTTTGGCACAACGACCTTTATCTGCACAGAGTTGGAGCCGTTGTCAATGGCATAGTCAAGGGCTTTCTGTATCGCCTTTGAGGAGTCTTTCTTTCCCTTTTTGTCTGCGCCGAAGTCAACAACATTCACTTCAAGCGCTCCCGAATATCCGCTTATTTCCGCTCCACTGGCTTTTGTGCCGGTGATAGTGGAATAATCATAAGCAAAGCACCTTACTGTCATAAGCATAATGGCGAGTAAACACGCCGCTGCAGAGGCAATAAAGGTGCGAGTGATCTTTGTCAATTCTCATCTGTCCTTTCGTTGTCTTAGGGTTATCGCTGCTCTCTTTTTGTTCTTTTTATCTTTTTAGCAGAACATATTTTACACATATTCAATTATACCAAATCATGCCCCGTTTGTCAACCGAAAAACGTCAAAAAGACGAAAGCAATAACTCACAAAGTCAACACATGATACTTGTGCGTTATCACAACAAAAAAACTGCGGTGAAAAATTTTACCGCAGTTTTTTTAACAAATATGCCTTTTTATCCCAGTGCCACATCAAGGATCATCATAAGCAAGAAGCCTAGCATTACGCCAACTGTTCCCATGTGACCTTCCCCCAGATGTGCTTCGGGGATAAGCTCCTCCACCACCACATAGAGCATTGCTCCTGCGGCAAAGGCAAGAAGCCACGGAAGAAGCGGTTGTATAGCACCTGCGGCAAGAACGGTGAGAAGTCCGAAAACAGGCTCAACAATTCCTGAAAGAGTGCCAAGGCCGAATGCTTTCGCCCTGCTCATGCCCGATTGCCTCAGCGGCAGTGCGAGCCGCACCCTCCGGAAAGTTCTGTATTCCCATGCCTATGGCAAGTGCGATAGCAGAAGCCAGCAGTACCGAGCTGTCATTATGTGCCGCCAGCGCAAAGGCAAGACCTACTGCCATGCCCTCCGGGATATTGTGCAGTGTGATAGCGAAAATAAGCATTCCCGAACGCTTTAGCCCCCTGCGGACGCCCTCTTCCCTTTCAGGCTCAGGTAAAAAATAAGGCATTGCCTTGTCAAGCCCCATAAGAAACAGCACGCCTAGTGCAAAGCCGCCTGCGGCAGGTATCCAGCCTATCCTGCCAAGAGCTTCCGCCTCGTTTATGGCAGGGATAAGCAAGCTCCACACGCTTGCGGCTATCATAACGCCTGCGGCAAAGCCTAAAAAGGCTTTCTGCACCTTTTCGCTTTGCCCCTCTTTTCTCATGAAAAAGACCACAGCCGCACCTAACGTCGTCATAGAGAATGTAAAGCCCGTGCCTGCCGCAGCCCAAAGTAGACCATTCATACTATTATGTTTCCTTTCAGACAGTATTATGTCAGATACAATGACATATCTTAGTCTATGAAAAGCCTTTACGCTGTGTGAAAAAGCCTCTGACGACAAAATACATTAAATTTGTCTGAGATTTTCAGAATATGACCCGTTCCAAGTGAATATAATGTTCTCAGCAGGGCATTACAAGCCCTTTACGATCGTATGATCAGTTTATTTTTAGGAGGAAACAGACAAGATGAACACTATGGATCTTAAGCTTAACAGAGAGATGCTGTCAATGACACGGACTATCCTTGACGCCTCCTGCGAGCAGGCTGTGGAAAAGGATTTTCTGCTGCCCGACTATTATCCCGATATTTTCAGGGTACTAAAATGCGTTATCACACCAACAGTACAGAGCCATTCCATAAACGGCGGAAAGCTCAGCTTTGACATGGCAGTGCTCATAAGAGTGCTTTACATCAGCCAGAACGACAAGCGGATAAACTGCATCGAGCAGAAAATGAACTACACAAAGTCTTTCGACCTGCAAGGGGATTGCGGCGACCCTATGATATGGCTCACGCCAAAATGCGATTACGTCAACTGCCGTGTGGTAAATCAGCGCAGACTTGATATCAGGGGTGCTGTGACTATCCACGCAAAGGTGACGGGCGAAGTAACTGTGCCTATAGTCACAGACGCATTCGGCTGCGGCATTCAGCTTAAAAAAGTTGCTGTTACATACCCTGCAAAACGTCTTACCGCTGCAAAGCGTATCACACTAATAGAGGAATTGCAGCTTTCTGCGGCAAAAGCCCCTGTTGGCACTATCCTGCGGACAGATTGCCGCATTATCCCACAGGAACACAAAATGATAGCAGGCAAGCTTGTGACAAAGGGCGACGCTGAGATAATGATGCTTTACTCCTGCGTAACTACCGATGGAGAAGAAACCGCTGAAACAATGCGGTTTACTCTGCCGTTCTCACAGATAATCGACATAGACGGCATTGACGATACTTTCACCGCAGACGTGAGGATAACCCCTGCGGGGTGTGATATCATACCAAAGTCTGACGATTCCGGCACACTTGAATGTGAGCTTGTGCTTCTTGTGAACTGCGTTGCCAAAAAGCTTTCCACCTGCGAGATCGTCACAGACGCATATTCCACCTGCTTTGAGTGCGAGGCTGAAAGGTGTGAAAGCAAGCTTGACAGCGAAAGCATAAAGTTATCTGACAGCCACAGTGTTACTGCAAAGCTTTCCTGCCAGGATGGCGAGATACGCTGTGTTCACGACAGTTGGGCGACCCTTTCCAATGTGACATCAAGGCTTGACGAGGAAAAGAAAGCCTTTATCATTTCAGGAAGCGTGACGTTCTGTATTATCGGCAGGAACGAGGACGGCACTCCCCTTTATCTTGAAAACGATTCGCCTTTTGAGCATGAGATACCCCTTCCGGAGAATGTCAATGGTGAGATATCCATATCCCCTGACCTGTGCATAGAAAACTGCACATACTATCTTGCAGACGAAACAACAGCGGAGCTTAAAGCCGATATCAAGATAGGCGGCGAAATGACTATTCAACAGACAGGGACTATGATATCAGAGCTTAGGGTACTCACAGATAAGCCGAAAGAGAAAAATGACAAATACGCTCTGAAAATATGCTACTGCAATGAGAGCGACGATATCTGGGAGATAGCGAAAAAGTATTCAACTTCCATAACAGCCATACTTGAAGAAAACGAGCTTACCGACGATAAAATATCAAAACAGGGAATGTTGCTTATCCCATTAATGAACTAGGAGGACAGACACATGAAAAACGATATTTACACCGACATTGCCACACGGACGGGGGGCGATATCTATATAGGCGTTGTAGGTCCTGTCCGCACGGGAAAATCCACCTTTATAAAGCAGTTCATGGAGCAGTTCGTTATACCAAACATTGAAAGTGACTACCGCAAGGAGCGCGCCATTGACGAGCTGCCACAGTCCTCCGCAGGCAAGACTATCATGACCACCGAGCCTAAGTTCATTCCTGAGGAAGCTGTGAACATCACCCTAGAGGGCGGAGCAAGCTTCAACGTGCGAATGATAGACTGTGTGGGCTACATAATCCCAAGCGCCATAGGCTACATTGAGAATGAAGCCCCGAGAATGGTGGTCACACCGTGGTTTGACACGGAAGTACCTTTCAACATGGCGGCTGAGGTGGGAACGCAAAAGGTCATAACAGAACATTCCACCATAGGTCTTGTGGTGACGACAGACGGCAGTATCACCGACCTGCCCCGTGAAGAATACGAGGAATGTGAGGAGCGTATAATCGACGAGCTGAAGCAGATAGGCAAGCCGTTTGTGGTGCTTATGAACACCACTGAGCCTTACTCTCAGCAGACAAAAGACCTTTGCGAACAGCTTTCCGACAAATACGGCACTACAGTTATGCCTATAAACTGTTTGGAGCTTTCGGAAAAAGAGATAAAAGAGATACTTACGCTTCTGCTATACTCTTTCCCTGTGAAAGAGATAAACATCTCAATGCCCTCATGGATAAACTCTCTTGACAAGGGTCACTGGCTGAAAGAAGCGGTTTTCGGACATATCAAGGAAGCGGCTTCGGCTGTGACAAATCTTCGTGACATCTCAGACTGTGCCGAAAAGATATGCTGCTGTGAGCAGGTGTCCTCAGGCTCGGTGGCTGAGATAGACCTTGGAAAAGGCTCTGCGGTGATAAAGGTAGAGCTTGACCCTGCGCTGTTTTTCAGGATAATAGGCGAAGCCACAGGGCTTGAGATAAAGGACGAAAACGACCTTATGCCGAGAATTCTGGAGCTTGTGAAGATAAAAGAACGTTTCTCGAAATTCAGCTCTGCCCTTGATGAAATGGAGAAAACAGGCTACGGAATAGTTATGCCTGAAATGAACGAGCTGACCCTTGATGAGCCTGAGATAATAAAGCAGGGTGGAAAATACGGCGTAAGGCTCAAAGCCGCCGCACCAGCCATTCACCTGCTGAAAACCACTATCAACACCGAGGTCGCACCTATCGTCGGCTCGGAAAAGCAATCTGAGGAGCTTGTGCTTTATATGCTCAACGATTTTGAGGAATCACCTGAAAAGATATGGGAGTCAAACATTTTCGGCAAGTCACTCCACGAGCTTGTGAGTGAGGGTCTGCACACAAAGCTTTCAAAGCTTCCGGAGGACGCACGCATGAAGATAAAAGAAACTATCGAGCGCATGATAAACGAGGGCTGTTCGGGACTTATCTGTTTTATTCTCTAAGAGTTTCATAAATGAAAATAAACTGATCCACAAAAAAAGCGTTACACTGTGAAAAGTGCAACGCTTTTTATCTTGTATAAAGTGTTAATTTACTCCCTCTGCAAAGCTGATCGGCACACCGAAAAGCACGCCTGCGTTAGGCTGTGAAAGGTCGCCTGTAACATCAGTTATCGCCTTTCTTGCAACATCTACCTGATCGTCTGCAACGGCAACGAAAATGGTCTTGCCCTTTTGTGCAGCGTCCTCACCGCTGAGAATAGATCTCAGAACGCCGATCATAGGCAGATTATCCATTGTAGAAATAGATTTCGCCATTCCCACGCTGTCAATGACCGTTCCGCCTCTTATGCCTGCCTGTGCCAGCGAACGCATGATTTCGTCTACTAACTCGATTCTCTTGATAACCAAAAACAATAACTGCATTTTGATCCGTCCTTTCATCTCTTATTTCCTGAATGACGCAGCCACCCAGTCTTCTTTTTCTCTTATCTCAATAAGCTCAAAGCCCTCTGCTTTAAGCCTGTCAAGCACCTCGTCTTTTCTCTGGTCGATTATACCTGAAACTATGAGCGTTCCGCCGTCTTTGATAAATCCGCCGAAAATTCCGCTCATGCCTATAAGAACATCTGCCACGATATTTGCACAAAGCAGGTCATAGCCTGTGCCTATCTGCTCCACCAGAGCCTTATCGTCTATGATATTTCCGCAGTAAGCTGTATACTTTTCTGCGCTTATATGGTTTTTCTCTGCATTTTCCTTTGCTATCTTAACAGAATTTTCGTCAACGTCCACCGCTGTTGCACTTTCAGCACCAAGGAGCAATGCGCCGATAGAAAGTATTCCGCTTCCGCACCCAAGGTCAAGTATACTGTCGCCCTCATGGAGATTTTTCTCCACAAGCTCCAGACAAAGCTGGGTTGTGTTATGCTGACCTGTGCCGAAAGATGAAGCAGGGTCTATTTCCAGTATCTTTCTCTTTTCGCCCTCAGCGACCTTTTCCCATGACGGCTTTATAAGAAGCTTTTCGCCAACGCAAAGGGGCTTGAAATACTGCTTCCAGTTGTTCGCCCAGTCCTCTTCCTTGACGTTTTTAAGCTCATATTCAAGCCTGCCGAACTCATTGTTCACGTCACGCTTTTTGAGCGCTTTAAGCTCCAGCTTCATAGCTTCAAGATTTTCAAGACCCTGAGCGTTCTCAGGGAGATAAACTGTCACTGTAGTTTCACAGTTTTTTAGACCCATAAGGTCATCATCTATATAATCCCAGTTGCCGTCCTTGTCATCAAGAAAGTCCTGAAAATCCTTTGCATCCTTGATAACAAAGCCGTTTATACCCATTCCAAGCAGACTTCCCGTTACTGCTTCGATGCCTTCTGTTGTGGTATATATATCCATTTCAACCCAATTCATAATATCAATTCCTTTCGATAATATCTTATTATAACACATTTTTGCGATTTTGTAAAGCTTTTTGACTATGATTTATTATACAAAATTAAATATTGATAATTGTATACACTTATCAAATATCAACTATAACAAGAGTAAACAAAAAGCTTCCCGTCAAAAAACGAAAAGCTTTCATAATCATTTTTTCTTATCGTAAGCGTCAAAGGCTTCCTCAACAGTGCCGTCCACCTGCACCTTGCCGTCTTTTAGGAATATCGCCCTTGTACAAGTTTCCTCGATAGCCTTGCGTGAGTGGGAAACGAACAGTACCGTTACACCAGTGGAGATAACATCATTTATCTTGTCACGGCACTTCTTCTGAAAGTCTGCGTCGCCAACGCTCAGTGCCTCGTCAACAACGAGGATATCAGGCTTGATATTTATATTGATAGCAAAGCCAAGACGCATTTTCATTCCGCTTGAATATGTTCTTACAGGTTGGTCGATATACTCTCCAAGATCTGCAAAATCAATTATATCCTGCTCTATCTCCTTTATCTGATCGTCATTAAGACCGAGTAGATAGCCCTTTAGATAGATATTTTCCATACCCGTCATATCCAGTGAAAAGCCTGCTGTAAGCTCAAGCAATGCGGCAACCTTTCCTCTTACAGTGATAGTGCCACTGTTTGGAAAGCTTACGCCTGTTATCATTTTCAGAATGGTCGATTTTCCTGCACCGTTCTTTCCGATAATTCCCACAGACTCGCCTGGGTATATCTTGAAGCTCACGCCTTTAAGGGCAGGGTGCTTCTTTACTCCCCTGTTTTTTGTGAAAATAGCCTTAAAGCGTGCCTTTTCGTTTTTATATAAAAAGTATTCTTTTTTTACGTCCAAAAATTCAATAATTGGCTCAGTCGCTTGATTTTCCATTTAAAAGTCAGTTCCTTTCAGCCTTTGTTACAGAACGTCAGGAAGTATCTTCCTGAACTTCTTATAGGTGTGCGCTCCGAGGAATATCATAAAGATAAATTCCGCATAGAACACTATAGTTTCGGTGGTATAGTTAGAATCAAAAATAAACGTGTCTGTAAGAAAGCTCTTTCTATAGCCGTTTACAAAATAGTTTATAGGGTTGAAATACATGAGCTTTCTCAGCCACAAAGGTGAGATATCATATGTGTTCCAGAATATACCTGAAAGCCAGAAAAGTCCTGTTATAACAGAGTTTATAAGATTTTCAAAATCCTTGCTGAACGCGCTGAGAGGAGCAGTCATCCACGAAAGCACAAGGAAGAAAAAATACATCATCAGCGCATAATAGATAAACTGAAGATTATAAATACTCGGTCCAAAGCCCAGACACAGCAACACCACATACATTATAGCACACAGCAAAATGTGGATATAAAGTCCCGAAAGTGAGGTAAAGGTCATGATATTTGAAACAGGGAAGGACAGCTTTGTTACAAACTGCTTGTTGCTTCTTATTGACCTCGATCCTCCAACGATACATTCTGAAATATAAAACCACGGCACATAGCCGGTGAGCATGAAAACGAACTGAGTATACTTTCCGTTAATGAAATGCACTCCACCGTTTCTTTTTAGACCTATCTCAAAGGCAAACCACAGTATAAAAAGCGTAAAGGTCGGCTTTATAAGCGCCCACAATGGGCCAAGCGCTGCGCCCTTATACTTCTTTTTCAGCTCGTTCACCGACAACATTCTTATCTGTCTGAGCTTTCCCTTATGCTCCTTCAATATCTGGGTAAGCCCGAACCAATCAAACTTTTTTCCTTCTATTTTTATCATCTCCGTCAAAAACGCTCTTTTCCCAAAGCGCTGTCGATTATTCTTTCCGTTGACCTGCCGTCGCAGGCAGACATATATTTTTCCGTGAAACGCTCCACGCCCTCACGGTCAAAGCTCTTTTCACTGTCAAGCACAGCCTGTGCAAGCTTCTCTCCCTCCGTCACCAAAGGCGCAGGCATATCTGTTTTATAATCAAGATAAAAGCTCCTGCCCTTGCTGTAGCTCTCAATATCAGGGGCAAATATCACCCACGGCTTTTTATACAGTGCATACTCGAACACAAGCGACGAATAGTCCGTCACAAGCACGTCTGCCACAGGCATGAGCCTGTTTGTAGCAATATCGCAGTTAGTCAGCCCGCTGTGAAGTCTGGGGTGCATTTTTATAATGACTTTCCAAGCCTCCCCAAGCTTTTTTTCAAGCTCTGCGGCATACTCCTCGCCCACGCAATGACAATCCAAAGCATTCCCCCTGAACGTCGGCGCATAAAGCACTATCTTCTTGCCCTTATAGTCGGGATATCTCTCAAAGAACTCACGTCTGCACTGCTCGTTGTAGCTTTCATCAAAGAACACGTCCGTACGGCTGACGCCAAGGGGCTTTACGATATCTTCTTTCAGTCTGAACGCAGACACAAAAGCCTTTACGCACTCTTTACTGCTCACAGTGATAAGGTCAAAATTTCTTGTAACAGAGCCTTTGAAATGGGAAGATATATCCTCCTCGCTGTCATAGCCGAACTTTTTCAATGCTCCGCAGGAATGCCAAAGCTGAACCACTGTCGTTTCCTCACGCTTTTTGCAGGAAGTCACAGGCACAAAATAGTTGCATATGAACACCGCCCTTGCATTTGCGTAAGCTTTCATAAAGCTCATCATATATTTAAGCCCCGAGACCATTCCACAGCTTGAAAGGTCGCAGTACATCTCCCTGACCTTATAGCCACGGCTTTGAAGCTCCGCTTTTATAAGCTCCATGCTCTCAGGAGTAGAAACGCTGTTAAGGTCTGCAAGGATAACGAGCTTTTTGTCTATATCCTTTTTCTTTGACAGCTTGTAGCACAGCGGCAAAAGCGTTTTTTGCAGTGCTGATTTTATGTGCTGTCTTATTATACGTTTGCGGCTCTCCATTATCCCCTAAGAAACCTCTTATATATCTTGCCTGTCAGCGATTTCGGCATTATGAAAATGAAAAACTGAAAAGTGCATGGAACAATAAAGTCCCACAGGTTTGAATATCCCATACGGAATATCTTCCACCTGACATTCACAAAGGACTTTGTGTTCGCCCAGTTTCTTCTTCTCTCATAATTGTTCGCCGTAACTCTGTACATCACAAGCGTTTTGTCAAGATTTATTCCCCTTGCGCCGTCCGCAAGCATTTTCACCACGAACTCATAGTCCTCACAGCGTTTTATATTGCTGTAACCTCCCACGCTCAAAGCACGGGATTTCTTATAAACAAGGGTCTGATTATTGAACGGATTTCTCCGCCTTGCATATTTGTGTATCTCTTTATTGGTCAATGGCGTTTTCTTTGTGGCTATCACTTCGCCCGTCTGACTGTCGAACTCGTCTATATAAGCCCCAAGCATATCTATCTCAGGGTGCTTCGCCAAAGCATAAAGCGACCTTTCACAGCGGTCAGGCTTAGCGATATCGTCAGAGTCCATTTTGACTATATACTCATTTTTGCAGGCGTCTATACCTCTATTGGCGCATCTTCCTGTGCCAACATTCTCCTTGAGCCTTATGGGGTGAAAGCACTCGTAATTCTCCTCATAGTAGTCTACGACCTCGTCAAGCTCTTTTGTGAGCTTTCCATCGCACACAAGCACAAAATCATTCGTCACATAGGTCTGTGACAGCATACTCTCGATACTTGCCCTGAGATGTTCAGGCTTCTCTCCTGCATAAACAGACATAAGCACGCTGTATTCAGGCAACTCCACATTTTTCACTACCATAGCGCACCGTCCTTTTTTCATTCTGTCAAAATTATCCCCACAAATCTGTAAGCTATTCCATTATACCATTAAAACCGCTGTTTGTCAACGCAGGCGGGGCTTAACTTTCCCCAAAATCAACAATAAAATGTTGAAAAAAATAGCGCATTTAAGCAACAAAAGGCAAATAAAAAAATGAAAGAAGGAGCGTATTGCACTATGATCGATCATAGCACACTTAATAGTAATTTGAAAAGAGGCATTTTATCAAAAATAAGTTGAAGCCTTAACGATTGCAATAAATACTATGGATATTTCATAGGTCATAACGAGAAATGCTATTGTCAATATAGCTTTATACATTTCTCTCAAATATTTTAAGTGAAATTATATAAAACAACTCCTGAAAGAGCTTGTCAAAATTTAAAGAACCAGAAAATTTTTCCTCCATATGGATTTTTCTTACTGATCAACATTGCAGAAACTGCATGAACTAATAAAAACATACCGCTTATGATCGTCATTACTAGTTCAAACTGTGATAAGACTGACATAGAATCATCATTATAACCTATATAAACGTTCTTGCTACCCAGAATAATGCAATTTCCCTCGTACCAGAACACATCGGTGCCATTGACCGGCGAATTCGCCTTGATCTGCAACACCGTATAGGTTGGCCGGATGCCTTTCCCATAATGTGATTTGTAATTTCTGACACCGTTTCCGCTATGTACCTTGACATGCTGGGAGCTCTGTCGAGAATTTTGATATGTTACATTTCCTGTTGTATGATTTTTCTTACAGGCATATCCAACCACTTGCGTCATACCAGCCACAAAGAAAATCAAAGCAACTACAAGTGCTAAGATCTCAGCCGTATAAAATGCATTCACTAATTTTTTCCTAGTGCCTATCTCCTCATCACTACTCCACGGTTTATTATGGAAATTGCGAATTGCAGATGGTAACAGGCAAATTGCACCAACCACCCCCAGCAAGGATAAAATCAAACATATAAGTACCGGCATCCTTGTTCCGATAACCAAGTCTGCGTTCACACCCTGTTTTGTCGATTCATCCATAAACATGATGTTACCACTTACCAACACACTTTCATCTGGTTCTAGATGAGACTTGTTTCCGGGATAATAATAATGGAAAAATATCGTTCCTCCATCCTCTCTGGCTTCATCTACCTTTAATACTGCATAACCGCTAGTCCCATGCTTGTCCGCATCCACAACCGTTGCTGACACTGCATTCGACGAAACCAAAGAGAATCTCGGCACACAATAAAACGCAGTCATAGCAAACAAAATGACACAAACGATGGCAATCACCATTTTTAAAACATTCTTTTTATAAGTCATATACATTCCTCCTGTTTCTCTGTTTCTTTGTCGCCGCTGTTATTTTCCATATCCTTCATTTTTATTCTATTATAATGTTAAGTGAATGTTTCCACGATTCCTAGAGGATTATATTATTTATGTTTTATTATAGCATAAAATTGTTAAAAATCAAAGCAGAAAAGAGCAAGTTTTGCAAAAAAAAAGGCGGCATTTTACTGCCGTCCTTTGTATCAAGACCTTATCCGTCACTTTATGACCTTATTATCCGTCACTTTATGACCTTAGCGCATATCTTTTCGTAATTGTCTATCTTATAGTTGAGTCTGTCGATAGTCGCAGCTATCTCAGCCTGCTTTTCAAGGAGATCTTTTCTCTGCTCGATAAGCAGATTTTTTCTTGCCTCAATAGTGCTGTCGCCCTGCTGATACAAAGCAACATACTCGATAAGGGCTTCTATTTGCAGACCTGCGCCTCTCATGCACTTTATGAACTCTATCCAATTGCATGAACTTTCATCATAGTCCCTAAGACCGCTCTTTGTTCTCGGTACAGGCGGGATAAGTCCTATACGCTCATAGTATCTCAGTGTATCGGGTGTAAGCCCATATTTCTCACTAACTTCAGAAATAGTCATAGCTTTACCTCTCTATTAAAGTGCATTATACTGCTCGTCTGAAACAGGCTCGCACCACTCGTTCGATGCGCCCTCGGCAGGTATCTCAAGAGCAACGTGCGTGAACCACTCGTCCTTTGTTGCACCGTGCCAATGCTTTATCTCCGGAGCAATGTAAACAACATCACCAGGGTGTAGCTTTCTTGCAGGCTGACCCCATTCCTGATACCAGCCCTCGCCATCTGTACAAAGAAGTATCTGTCCGCCCTTGTGGTGGATATGCCAGTTATTTCTGCACTTTGGCTCAAAGGTAACGTTGAACACGCCTACGCCCTTGACATTCAGCGGTTTAAGATAGCTGTTTCCGATAAAATACTGAGCAAAGTTCACATTTGGCTCGCCAAGACCGAAAAGCGAGTCTGAACAGCCGTTTTTTTCCTCAGCATACGCTTCCCTTACCATTGGAAAGACAGCCCAAGCGTTAGGCCAGCCAACATAAAATGCGGCGTGAGTGATGATCTCCACCATTTCTGTCTTTGTTACTCCGTGGTTTTTAGCGTTCTCGATATGATATTTGATAGAATTGTCTGTAATGCCCTTTGCCATAAGAGCTGTTACCGTAACGATACAACGGTCTCTCATTGAGAGCTTGTCCTCTCTTGACCATACCTCGCCGAAAAGAACGTCATCATTAAGCTCTGCGAATTTAGGTGCAAGGTCGCCAAGACTATTTCTGCCTGCTGTCTGTTTTACTGCCATGGTAATTACCTCCTGGAGTTTTATTTATTGATTACATTTTACCACCTGGAGTTAACTCCAAGTCAAGACCTTTTCTATAAAATCGTCGATATGCACAAATCGTCATGCAAAATTTGTTATCACTGACAATAGCTTAACGCTAGTCCGACACATTAAGAAAATCTTAAGAAACAGTTAAGCTAATACTCGTGCGAAAGCTTCTTTAGTATGGTATCATTGATACAGCAAAAGCAAAGGAGCGGTCATTATGACAAAGAAAAACAAAAAGCATATCGTAATTGCCACTGCAATTATTATTTTGGTTGTGGCATTGCTTATATACAGATATTACATTCCTGATATGAAGCCCAAGAAGCAGTTCACACCTGCATCAGTGGAATACACCTATGACGACAGCGTGACCTCATCTCAGCTTGCAGAGTATAATGCCCGGCAGGACTGGCAGCTCACATTGGTGAACAATGACACACCTATATGCGAGAATTGCTCAGTGATACTCACCGCCCTTGACAATGGTCAGGCAGTGGACTGCCGCATTTACCCACAGCTTCAGAAAATGTTTGATGATGCACGCTCGCAGGGGATATATCCAACTATCACATCATCGTTCCGCACCGCAGAGGATCAGCAGGACATACTTGAGAGCAAATATGAACACTATCAGAAAATAGGCTACAGCGACAAAAAGGCGAAAGCCTATGCGGAAGAATGGGTGGCGATGCCCGGCACAAGCGAACACGAGCTTGGTCTGTGCGTCGATATCGCAAGCGGTGACAGCAGAGTTACAAATCAGGAAGTATGGGATTGGCTCGCCAAAAACAGCTACAAATATGGCTTTATAGAGCGTTACACAGCCGAAAAGCAGGATATTACCGGCATTATCCCAGAAGAATGGCACTACAGATATGTTGGCGAAAAGGCGGCAAAGGAAATGTATAAAAATGGCCTCTGCCTTGAAGAATATTTACAGAATGTGTCATAAAAAATGCGGGCGGCCAACGTTTGACCCTACACAAAACAGCGTATATACATCATTTGTAGGGGCTGGCGTCCTCGACAGCTCACTTATCAAAGTTCTTTTACATTCACAGCACTGTATCACCCACCGATACAGTGCTTTTATTTTGCAAACTGATTTTTGAGTATCCCAAGCATATCCTTTGCCTGCTGTTCAAGCTGCGACCTGAGATAATAGACACCGAAAGATATCTCTTTCACGCCTTTTATTGGTATCGCTTTTAGCGGACCTTTGTAAGCGTCCCCTATGGCGGGGAAAATCATAAACCCCAGCCCCGCTTCCGCCATTGCAACTGCGCTTTCATAATCCCCACAGAATATTATCTTATCCACCTTGCCGTTCGCAAGTATCCTGTGCTGTAAGGCAAATATCTCGTCAGGACAGGTGTGGCGCTCTATAAAAATAGGTCTGCCTGAGATATCGTCCACATCAAGGCTATCCGCCTTTGCAAGGGGGTGATCTTTCTGGCAAAGGCACATAAACTGACAGCGGCAAAGCTCCACATAGTCAAAAGGCTGTTTATGAGGACTTTTAAATGACAGAAGAAGCTGTATCTTCTGATCTTTGAGCTGATTGTCTATAGACTTGAACGGAGTAAGATCTATATACGGCAAAAGATCATCATAAAGCCTGGACATTTCTCTTAGGGCAGGAGTCAAAACGTTCAGCTCCGCCTGATTGTGACAGCCTATGCTTAT
>ERZ779649.1215-NODE-1215-length-15343-cov-4.666601_pt1 | contig 15343 bp, 14 predicted proteins | sample MGYA00511882_ERZ779649 | MGnify/ENA primary metagenome ERZ779649 (study PRJEB29588, sample SAMEA2157793) | human gut metagenome | biome: human gut; feature: human-associated habitat; material: faeces | place: Denmark | collected 2008/2010 ... | reverse complement strand
CATGCCTTGAAACAAGATGTTTCATGCCTTGAAACAAAGTGTTTCGTACGGTGAAACAAAGTGTTTCAAGCATTTGAAACTGCTTGAAACAACTTATGTCCTGATTATTCGAAGCAACAAGCCTTGATAAAGGGACGATTCATCCTTTATCAAAGAGCAAGTATCCTTTGATAGGCAATACGCTCTGTTCCGTTTTTTACATAAATAATGCCGCAACGCTGAAAGCCGTGTTTCGTCAGAATGTGCTGCATGACTTTATTATCGCGGTGTGTATCCACCCGGATATTTCCGGAGTGTTCAAAGCACCAGTTCAGACAGGCATCCGATACACCTTTCCTTTTGCCGCCGGTAGCCATCCGGTGAATGACTCCGTAGGGTTCATCATTGAGCCATTCACCTTCGTAGATATGCTGATAAGTAGGATCTTCGCCCAATATAAAGCAGAAAGTCCCAAGTATCTCTCCCTGCTCGTCCGTGCAGACAAAGCTATGACCGTCTTCTATCTCCTGACGGATGAATGATTCGGACGGATAACCGTCAATCCATTGAGTTGCATTCCCATTGGCACGCATAAAAGCACGGGCATTATCATAAATCTCCATCACCAAAGGGAGATCTTTCAGTTCGGTAAGTCTGATTTCCATCATTCAGAAGTATTATTCGAAAATGAAACAAGATATAAAGAAAATTATTCATTAATTGCACCGCAACGGGGGCAAACACCTTTTTCTTTCAGCTTCTCCCCGCAATGTCCGCAACGATATTTATAGCCGATATTTCGGTGTACTTTCTTCACAAACACCCAAATAAAGAGTGCGAGGAACAAATAGCCGATATAAATATGTGTCATCAGAATAAAGAAGAAATAGCAGAAAATACAACTGGACATCAGCCCCAACAAATAAAAGACCGCAGCTGCGGGAGTCAACTGCCGGAACAGATCATCGAGCACAGCCAAAGTGACAACCAGAAACAACCAGATGCTCAGCAAAAAGACTGAAAGAATAAAAGGAACTTTAAAGGGGGATAAAGTGGGATTGAAATAGAAATGTTCCCACGTATCCGGTACAAAAACTTGCATGGATTCGTAAATCGTCGCACTGAAAGCCATCAGCAGACAGAGAAACAACGGATAGACACTGTCAATATCATTAAAGTAGACCAACTGCAACTGCTTCCGGCGGAAAGCACGAAACAGATAGACTCCGACAAACAACGCGAAGATGACCATGAAATAAGAAGCATGCGTATTGCTGAAAAAATGGATTGCCTGCGAAATGCTGTCCGTAGGTACAAACGATTCTTTCAGTTCTGCTTCACGTATCCATCCCTGCTCCTCTTGTGTGTGTGCCAGCTTCACCCAGACACTGTCCACACTGTCGGCAGGATGGATGGCAAACTCGGCAACAACCACCCGGTCTCCTTTATACAATGCAATGTATGTATCCTTTATGGGGAGACATTCCATCGTTACAGAATCGGTGATTACTTCCAGATTGGTATTCCATGTATAATGCCGGTCATAAAGATAGTTCAGAGAGTCTTTCGTCTTCTCCGACAACTCCTCGGAAGTAAGATCGGGGCGCCTATAATGACAGGACGAAAGAAGCAGCAAACTCAACAGCAACCCCATGACAGAACAGCACAAAGCAGTACGGAGCTTTTCTCTGCCGAAAAGAAACTCCGTAAAATTCCGTATATCTCTGTCGGGGAATCGTTTCATTGTGCCGCTTTTACTTTCATTTGACAGTTCTTGCAATCGAATTCAAGACGGAAACGCTTTCCGTCATTCGACACCAGATAGTAAGGCTCCTTATAGGGCGAGCGTACTCGCTGATGGATAGGACACCAGCCCATGCTATAACGCAAACAATGTTTGCAGAACATCAGCACGGCATCTTCCACCCGTTCCTTTTCATAAGCCTCGGCTACTTGCTGCACTCCATGTTCCCGATAAAAAGAAGCGGCACGGGTATTCATCACGTTTCCTAAATAAGTGAGGGTAGTCTGCGGGAAGGCATGGGCAGTCGGCTTCCAGACAGCCAGTTCCTGACGGTAATTGATTCACCGGGCAGCAATCAGTTTTTCTATCGCCTGACGGCGGAAGTCCGCCAATACGGAAGCAGGCAGAAACCAGGTCTCCGAAAAAGAAACTTCGATCTTTCTCGCTTCGAAGGGCGTGTTTCCTAATTTAGAAAGTTGTGTCTTCAGGTTATCTGTCTGCGGAGTACGAGCCAGTTCTTTCTCACGGGGCAGAGCAAGCGTAACGCTGTTGTCATCTTCATCCGTCAGCGTCAGAGAGAAACCGAAGTTGTTGTCTGTCAGCAGTATGCTCACAGCCATCTTCCGCTCGGCTGATTTACGGGAAAGGATACGTTCAAACTCCTGGTCGAAGTTGCGGTAGAGCTTGGTACGGGGTTTGATGCGAGGCATTTCCTGGGGATAGAGCTTGTTTCCGTCCACCCGGTTGACCCGGAATCCCTGCAAGCGTCCTTGCTCGTCAATATAGCAGACACCGTCTCCGTTATTAAATGATTTCAGTCCGGCAACAGTCAGAAAGTTGCCACGTGCTTCTTTCATTGTACCCATTTCCTCTCCCAACGATTTCGGAGTATCGAACGAAAAGATATCCTCACTACGTCCATGCAGGAAGTAATGAGTAAATCCACGGCTGAAACTCTTGTCCAACTGTGGTTTGAACTCGAAACTGCAAGTACCGGAAGAGGCACGCACATATTCCGGTCGGCGGGCAATGATGGCATCCAGCTTCTGACGATAAGCAGCTGTGACATTCTTCACATAAGACACATCTTTCAGACGGCCCTCTATCTTGAATGATGATGCGCCGGCATCCAGCAGTTGTTCCAGTTTGTCACTCTGGTTCATATCTTTCAGAGAGAGCAAGTGCTTGTCTTTCACCATCACTTTCCCGTCCGAATCGACAAGACTGAAAGGCAGCCGACAGAACTGAGCACATTCTCCCCGGTTCGCACTGCGTCCGAAACAAGCCTGACTAACGTAACACTGACCGCTATAGCTTACACAAAGCGCACCATGTACAAATACTTCCAACGGAACTTCGGGACAGGTCTCATGTATCTTCTTTATTTCACGAATCGACAGTTCCCGCGCCAGAACCACCTGACGGAAACCTGCTTCCCAAAGGAATTTCACCTTCTCCGGTGTGCGATTGTCCATCTGTGTACTGGCATGGAGAGGAATCGGAGGAAGATTCAGTTTCGTAATTCCCATATCCTGCACAATCAGAGCATCCACACCTATCCCATACAGGGCATGAATCATCTCTTCCGTCTCTTCCAGTTCCTCTTCTTTCAGAATCGTATTGACGGTGACATAGATACGGGCATTATACAAATGAGCATGTTTCACCAATGCTTCAATATCTTCCAGAGAATTCACAGCTGCTGCACGGGCACCAAACTTAGGTGCACCGATATACACGGCATCTGCTCCATGATTGATAGCCTCGATACCACATTCCAGATTCTTCGCCGGAGCGAGAAGTTCTATTTTACGCTGCCTGATCATTCAATATCATTAATGTTGTAAGGTGTTTCCTGATAAACAAAGTAGTTCAGCCAGTTGGAGAACAAGAGGTTAGCGTGAGCACGCCAACGTACCAGCGGACCTTTCTCAGGATCATCATCTACGTAATAGTTACGAGGAATTTCTATCGGCAAGCCTTTACCCAGATCCCGACGATATTCCGTATCCAAGGTATAAGGAGAATATTCAGAATGTCCGGTCACGAAGAACTCACGTCCGCCACGTGCCATAGCCATATAAACGCCCGCATCTTTCGATTCGGAAAGTAATGTCAGTTCGGGAACTTTCAGGATATCCTCCCTGCGTACTTCCGTATGACGGCTATGCGGCACATAAAAGCAATCATCGAACCCACGGAAGATAGAATGGAAAGGCTGCAGCACCCGATGTTCAAAGATGCCGAACATTTTCTGATTTAACGGATACTTGGGCACACCATAATGATGATACAGCCCGGCCTGTGCAGCCCAGCATATATATAAAGTAGATGTCACGTGCGTACGTGCCCAATCAAATATCTCGGTAATCTCATCCCAATAAGTCACCTCCTCGAAGTCCATCTGTTCCACAGGAGCACCGGTGATGATCATGCCGTCGTATTTCTCGTTACGCATTTGCTCAAAGTCTGTGTAGAACGTCTGCATATGTTCTATCGGCGTGTTCTTGGAAGTATGACTCTTGATCTTCATAAACGAGATTTCTACCTGAAGAGGCGTATTGGAGAGCAACCGCACCAAATCCGTTTCCGTTGTTATTTTCAACGGCATCAGGTTCAGAATCACAATCCGCAACGGACGAATATCCTGCTGCGTAGCACGCGAAGTATCAATTACGAAAATATTCTCTTCCTTCAATAATTCTATTGCAGGGAGCTTATCGGGTAAATTTAAAGGCATAATCGCTATATATTAGTAATTTGGCTGCAAAAATACGAAAAATATAGCATATATCAGGGAGGTTGCTTATTTAGAAGACGTACAAATTAAGTCAATTTAATCAAAGAAGCATACCAAGTAATGAATAAAAGCTTTATTTTTGCCGAACGAATTAGTACTAATAATTTAAATCTTAAAAAAATGGCTTACGTAATTAGTGACGATTGTATTGCTTGCGGAACTTGTATTGACGAGTGTCCTGTAGAAGCTATCTCTGAAGGTGATATCTATTCTATCAACCCGGATGTATGTACTGACTGTGGAACTTGCGCAGACGTTTGCCCGTCTGAAGCAATTCACCCGGCTGAATAATACAAGTTACAAAAAGAGTATAGGCTGCTTTCTATGGAAGCAGCCTTTTTTATTTTATTCCTTCTTCGGACAAAAGGAAAAACACATAAAAAAACGGCAGACTATTTCCTGAAAAGAAAAAAGTCTACCGTTCTTATTATATAAGATTGCTTACTTCAATTTAGCCAATGCTTCTTTGATTCGGCGAATAGCTTCTGCAATATTTTCATCGCTTGTAGCATAGCTCATACGAATGCATTCGGGAGCACCAAAAGAAGCGCCGCCTACACAAGCTACATGAGCTTCTTCGAGCAGATACATCGCCAGGTCATCCGAATCTTCAATCTTACGTTCACCATTACTCTTTCCGAAGAAGTAGCTACATTTCGGGAACAGATAGAAAGCACCCTGCGGTACGTTCACCTCGAATCCCGGAACCTCTTTCGCCAACTTCACAATCAGGTCGCGACGACGTTCAAATGCTTTCTGCATTTCTTTCACCGGTTCCTGTGTACCTGTATATGCAGCTTCAGCAGCTTTCTGAGATACAGAACAAGGACCCGAAGTGTACTGACCCTGCAACTTATTGCAAGCTTTCACAATCCATTCCGGACCGGCGATAAAACCAATTCTCCATCCAGTCATGGCATACGCCTTAGATACACCGTTCACAATCACTGTACGTTCCTTCATTTCCGGGAACTGAGCGATACTTTGATGTGCACCGATATAATTAATATGTTCGTAAATTTCGTCGGCAATAACCACTACTTGCGGATACTTGGCCAATACGGCTGCCAATCCTGCCAGTTCTTCTTTACTATACACCGAACCTGTCGGGTTAGACGGAGAACAAAGAATCAAAGCTTTGGTTTTCGGAGTAATAGCAGCTTCCAGTTGTTCCGGAGTAATCTTGAAATCTTGTTCAATGCCGGCAGAAACGATAACAGGAGTACCTTCTGCCATCTTCACCATTTCCGGATAGCTTACCCAGTAAGGGGCCGGTACAATCACTTCATCACCCGGATTTACCAAAACCAGGATAGTATTGCAAACAGATTGTTTGGCACCATTCGCACAAGAAATCTGAGCGGCAGTATATTCAAGACCGTTCTCTTTTTTCAGCTTCTCAACAATCGCATTGCGTAAAGCCGGATAACCCGGTACCGGAGAGTAGCGAGAAAAGTTATCATCAATGGCTTTCTTCGCAGCTTCTTTGATGTGGTCAGGAGTATTGAAATCCGGTTCTCCTACACTTAGGTTAATAACATCAACACCCTGCGCTTTGAGTTCATTGCTCTTTTGCGACATGGCAAGTGTCGCCGATGGCGACAAGCTGTTCAAACGGTCTGATAATTGATTCATTTTGTATCTATTTTATTGTTGTTGAGTGAAAATCGTTGCAAAATAAGCGATAATATTCGATATATAAAAACAAAATGGCATTTTACTTATTAAAATGTAAAGTATGTCCCATTCTTTCCTTCTTTGTTCTCAAGTATCGCTCATTGTAGGGGTTAGGAACTGTTTCAACAGGTACATTTTCCACAATCTCCAATCCATAGGCTTCGAGTCCTACACGTTTCACCGGATTATTTGTCAAAAGTTTCATTTTATGCACTCCCAGTTCACGAAGAATCTGAGCTCCTACTCCATAGTCACGCTCATCCGCCAGATGTCCCAGGCAAACATTGGCATCCACAGTATCCATTCCGTCTTCCTGAAGTTTATATGCTTTCATTTTCTCCATCAAGCCGATACCACGACCTTCCTGATTCAGATAAACAACCACACCTTTTCCCGCTGCATCTATCATTTCCATCGCTTTATGCAACTGTTCGCCACAGTCACAGCGTCTGGAACCAAAGATATCACCGGTAGCACAAGAAGAATGCACACGCACCAAGATCGGTTCGTCCTCATTCCAAGTTCCCTTGAATAAAGCAACATGTTCCAAACCATTTGATTTCTGACGGAAAGGAATCAGACGGAACATACCATGTTCGGTCGGCATATTTACCTCAACACCTTTTTCTACAATCGATTCCTGTTTCAAACGATAAGCAATCAAATCATGAATGGAAATCAGTTTCAATCCATGTTCATCAGCCATTGCACGAAGTTCCGGCAGACGTGCCATTGTACCGTCATCGCTCATTATTTCCATCAAAGCACCTGCGGGGTAAAGTCCGGCAAGACGTGCCATGTCAATGGTAGCTTCCGTATGTCCGGCACGACGAAGCACTCCTTTTTCTTGTGCATATAACGGATTGATGTGTCCGGGACGACCGAAGGTTGCCGGTGTAGAAGTAGGATCGGCCAACGCCTGAATAGTAGCGGCACGGTCGGAAGCAGAAACACCTGTTGTACAGCCTTCCAGTTTGTCAATGGTAACCGTAAAAGGAGTTCCCAACACGGAAGTATTGTCACTTACCTGATGCGGCAAATCCAACTCCTTGCAACGAGACACTGTGACAGGTGCACAAAGCACCCCACGCGCATGCTTCAACATGAAATTCACTTTCTCGGGAGTTATCTTTTCAGCGGCAATAATCAAGTCGCCTTCATTTTCGCGGTCCTCATCATCCACTACTATGACAAACTTGCCTTCTTTGAAGTCGGCAATCGCATCCTCTATTCTATCCATTTTAATAGTCTCTTTCATAACACTTATTTATTGATTTTCTGTATGATGAATTGAATTTGTTCATTGTTCTTTATAATCCGTTCCATATCCTTAGCCAGACGAACGCGGAACGCCCAGATGCGGAAATAGAAAAATAAACCGATAGGGAAAATGACTCCGGCTACCAAATTCAACCAATATATATGGAACGGGCGCACATGAGCAGAAACGGAAATAACCGGATAATTGTTTAATGCACCGATCAAAGTGGCAGATTTCGTATTGGACATTTCTTCAACCAACGCTTCCAGCTTTTCATTGATAGCCATTACTTCGTTGTCATCTTCGCTTGACATCCACAATTTAAAGTAATTGGGTGCTTTTTCCAATCGTTTCTTGGCAGCATACGCTCTGCACTCTGCTGTGAGTTGTTCCAAATCACCAGTCAGACGTGGATAATCAGGATCATGGATAATCACTTCTTTCTTAAATATATGGCGTACACTACGGATTCCCATAATCTTCTTGAACCAGTTGATATAGGCATCTGCATTAAGCACAACAGAATCCTTATTCGATTTATAGGTAAGGAAAACTCCTAATGGGGCAAGGACCGCACTACTTGTCCACATTCCCATCCATACTATCCACTTACCGTCACGGGCCATTTTATATCCTGTATTATCAATGATATAGTAAATAATAAATACCAACACGGATACAATTACCGGCATTCCCAACCCTCCTTTGCGGATGATTCCACCCAATGGAGCTCCGATAAAGAAGAACAGCAGACAAGAGAGTGAAATCGTTATCTTCTTATGCCATTCCGTCTTATGTTTGCGAATACTATAATCGTTGTTCTCCATCGTGAATTTCTTGAACCCAAGATCGTTGGCCACATTCTCCGCCCGACTGACAGCAGAAGAAAGCACCTTCTGTTTCTGCGTTAAAGAGGCTACTTCGTAAAGGCTGTCCACATTATATTCATGGATATCCGCCTTTTCTATTTTGACCGTATCTTCTTTTGTCAATCCATAAGAAGGACGGAAATTTCCTTCTGCCACTTCCCTGTAATACTGTCGTCCGATACTATCTCCCACTACCGTCATTGAGTCGATAGAGCTTTGCAACTGCGCCATATCCTTAGCACTGGACTGCTTGCCCATAATGTCGCCATCAACCATATTGAAATCGGAGTTAAATTCAATAATGGTATGTTTTTCCCGGAATGACTCACGCCGATAAGGCACATTCTGCGATTTCAGGCTCTGAGCTTTCAGGTTCTCGAATAAATCGCCACTATATAAATGCAACCAGAGATGTTGTTTATCTGCAGTCATCTCCAGACGTCCGGAGTCGGCATATATAATATGTGCGTTTTCGAATCCGTCCTTCATATTATAAATCAGCACATCATATAGCATACCGGTCTTTCGGTTCTTCTTAGCTACCTTTAAATTATAATCCTTTATTTCAGAATAGAAAACTCCTTCCGGAATATCCAACTCCGGAGATTTCTGTTTCATCGAAAGAATCAGGGTTCCCAGCTTAGCCTGGGCGATAGGACCAACAACATTTTGGAAATAGAATGAGACACCGACAAGTCCGCAAACAAAGAAAGCGAGCGGACGCATGATTTTAAGTAGAGAAATACCCGCAGCTTTCATTGCAAGTAATTCATAACGCTCGCCAAAGTTACCGAAAGTAATCAAAGAAGCCAGTAACACTGCCAATGGCAACGATACTGGCACTAATGTTAATGCGGAATAAAAGAAGAATTGAGCCATAACGCTCATCTCCAACCCTTTTCCGACCAATTCGTCTACATATCTCCACAGGAACTGCATCATGAATATGAACAGACAGATGAAGAATGTACCAATAAAGAGCATCAAAAAACTCTTTACGATGAATATATCTAATTTCTTTATGCGTAGCATCTTAATAGGTTCGTGCAATTAGGATGCAAAATTAGCACAAAAAAAGGAGCATCGAAAATTTTTAGTTGAAAGTTAACTAAAAACCACAAGTTCTTCTTAATTTAGCTACTTGTGACTCCCACAATTCTTTCATATCATCTACTTCATCCGGCTCTGCGAAATCGGTAATTTCCAGCACATAATCACTAGTCAGCTCATTATAAGTCATCTTGATTTCAAAATAATCGCGCTCGTTTTCATCATCCAGCCAACGGAAGCGGATAAAAGAGAAAGAGCGAATGGCAATAATTTCCGCTTTCCTCTGTTCTGTCTTGCCCCAATGAAACTCTACTATTTTATCGTCAGAAATAACTTTGTCTGCAAACCAGTCCTCCAACCCGGTCGGTGTGCTAATAGCTCCCCAAAGTATATTTTTAGATGTTGCATTCAACAAATACTCCAAATGAATCTTTTCCTTTTTCATAGCAATTTCGAATTGTTTTTACGTGTGCCAAGATAAATACTTTTTTCTAAATACACCGCATAAATCAGACACTTTATTTAATTATTCTTTCATTATCGAGCCTCAAACTCCCTGTTTATAGGGAAAACCAAGACCCGTATTAAAGAAAAAACACAAAAAAGTTATGAATTGTTTTGGAGATTATAAAAAATCATCTATCTTTGCACCCGCAATCGAGAAACGATGGCGGGATAGCTCAGCTGGTTAGAGCGCATGATTCATAATCATGAGGTCCCCGGTTCAATCCCGGGTCCCGCTACTTGATAAGAATAAGGCATTTGGGAGGCTTCCACTTCTGGGTGCCTTTTTCTTTTTATCTCTTCGCGAAATCATTGTGAAATCTTCAATTACATTTCTACCAGAAGCCAACGTTGAACAATAAAAATAGCCTCAACTTACAAAAAATTGAGGCTATCGAAATATCATTTAAAAAGTTTTTCTATTCCCATTCTATAGTCGCATTAGGTTTCGGCGACATATCATAACAAACGCGATTTACATTCTTCACTTCTTTCAGAATACGGTCTGTTATCTTCATCAGGATAGGCCAATCAATCGGCTCAATAGTAGCCGTCATAGCATCCACCGTATTGACAGCGCGAATAATAACCGGCCAATCAAAAGAACGAGCATTATCACGTACACCCACAGATTTAAAATCAGGCACTACTGTAAAGTATTGCCATACTTTTTTATCCAGTCCGGCAAGTTGGAACTCCTCACGCAGAATGGCATCGGATTCACGCACTGCCTCCAAACGATCACGTGTAATAGCACCTAAACAACGTACACCCAAACCAGGTCCAGGGAACGGTTGACGGTAAACCATTTCATAAGGTAAACCTAACTCCAAGCCACAAGCACGAACTTCATCTTTAAATAATTGGCGCAATGGTTCTACAAGTTGGAATTTTAAATCTTCGGGCAAACCACCTACATTATGGTGAGATTTCACCATTTTAGCAGTTTTCGTTCCACTTTCCACAATATCCGGATAAATAGTACCTTGACCTAAGAAATCAATACCGTTCAGCTTACGCGCTTCTTCTTCGAACACACGAATAAACTCGCCACCAATAATTTTACGTTTCTGCTCCGGATCTTCTACACCAGCCAACTTATTCAGAAAACGATCGGTTACATCTACATACACAAGATTTGCCTTCAACTGGTTGCTGAATACCTCAACCACATCTTCAGACTCTCCCTTACGCATCAAACCATGATTAACATGTACACATACCAGATTGTTACCAATAGCTTTCAGAAGTAAAGCAGCTACCACAGAGCTATCAACTCCACCCGACAGGGCCAACAATACTTTCTTATCGCCCACCTGACGCTTAATCAATTCTATCTGGTCATTGACAAAGTTCTTCATGTTCCAGTTAGCTTCAGCTTTACAAGTATCGAAAACAAAAGACTTTACTGCAGCCTTTATAGCCTCGATATCATCTGTAAATTCTGCCAACTTCACTTCACAAGTTGCTTTATCATGCCCTGCAGCCATGACAGGAATTCCCAAAGTATAGATAGCCGGATTTATATCAATAGCAACGCCATCGATTACATTATTCGGACCACCATTGATAATAATACCCTTTACATTGGGCAATGCTTTCAGTTCTTCTACTGTGATATCGTGAGGATAAATCTCACTATAAACTCCTAATGCACGGATGGCGCGAGCCAATACCGTATTCTCATGACTACCCAAGTCAAGGATAACAATCATATCCTGCTTCATCTGATTTTGGTTGTTTTTAAGTTATTGTATTGTTATTATTCACTATCATTTTCCAAACGGTCTGCAAATATAAAGATTTTTAGAGAGACTATAATGCATTGATTCTCTAAAGTTTCAGAACAGAGTAGCGTTTTTAGCAATTATACTATCCCAAATAAAAAACGAAGTTACAACCTAAATCAAGCAGATACCAAGAATTACACTTTGCAAAATGGCAAAGGACTATTTTTCTATAATTACAATATTATTATTTTGTACGAACTAAGAAAAAAAAAGATGCATTCACAAACAGTATAGAGTTTGAAAGACTTCTTTTATCCTAGATATTTTATACTTTTGCTGCATAAACAGAGAATCAACATAATATTTCACTATGAACGAAGAGAAAAGTTCCTTTATAAAAGGTATAAATGAGCAACACCCAACTGCTTATCATCAACTTTATAATGAATATTATAAGGCATTGGTGTTGTATGCTATTAATTTTCTCTCTTCCCAACAAGCAGCAGAAGATATTGTACAGGATCTTTTCGCAACTATGTGGGAAAAGAAAATGAGATTCTTATCATTACCTTCTTTCCGGACTTATCTCTATAACTCTATACGGAATGCTTCTCTCAATTATCTAAAACATCAAAATGTAGAATCTCTTTATCTTGAACGTTTGGCAAGCACTTATCGAGAAATCACAGAAGAAGAAGATACCAATGAAGAAGAAATATACCGATTACTTTTTCGCGCTATCGATAATTTACCAACACGTTGCCGGGAAATATTCCTATTGCACATGGATGGGAAAAAAAATGAAGAAATAGCTACCGCACTAGGAATTTCGATCGAAACTGTAAAGACACAAAAGAAAAGGGCTATACAATCTATCAAAGAACAGATGGGTACATGCTACTTCTTGCTTCCTTTATGTGACATTTTGTATAGTTCCAAGTTTTTTTCATAATCAAAATAATCTTTTTTAGAAAGTTTGTACCTCTTTTTAATCTTCATGTTGTCTTATTAACAAATGATAAGACAACAGATATATGAAGATAAAGGTAGATGCAGAAAAATTAATAGCCAAATATCTACTCGGTGATCTTACTGATCCCGAAAAGGAACAGCTTGACAATTGGATCAAAAGCTCTCCACAACATGAAGAGTTTTTCAATCGTTTATGCACAAACATGTCTTTTCGTAAACGCTACGAAGCATATACACAAATAAATTCACATCAGGCATGGAAACACTTTAAGAAAAAATATTGCCAAGCATCAATCACATCAATTTTTCTGAAATATGCAGCTATCTTTATATTACCTATAATAATAGTAGCAGGGGGATGGTATTTTTACACTTCTTCCGAAATACAAGTATCAGACAATCTTACTTTGGGAGATGCAATTCAGCCAGGAATTCCTAAAGCTACATTGATTTTAGCTGGCAACAACAAGCAATCACTTACCCCAACATATCCAACACCAGTTAAAGTTAATCATTCCACAACTGCTATAGCGCAGAATGGTGCTCTTATCTATCCGACAACACCTAATACAAATATAGATAGTATTCTGAAACAACGGAGCGAAGTTATAGAAAATAATACGTTAACCACAGAACAAGGTAATGAGTTCAGAGTAACCTTTGAAGATGGAACAACCGTACATCTTAACTATAATACAGAATTACGATATCCAGTAAAATTCAGTCAGACGAAACGTATGGTTTATCTTAAAGGAGAAGCCTATTTTAAAGTTGCCCAAGATACTCGTCCTTTCTATGTTATCACCGACCATGGAACAATAAGACAGTATGGCACAGAATTTAACGTTAACACTTTTAGCCCCGAACGTACAGAAGTTGCATTAGTAAAAGGAAGCATTAGTATTATACCCACAAAAAGCAGCCAAGAACAATTCATTAAACCTGGACAATTAGCCCATATTGAGCAAAAGAACAACAATATATCAATACATAATGTAGATCTAACTCCCTATATAGCATGGAATGAAGGACGACTCATCTTTGAGAATCGCACTTTGGAGAATATTGTTGAGATCTTAGAACATTGGTATAATGTAGACATTTCCTTTGGCACTTCCGAACTTAAACAACTTCGATTTACAGGAAACATGGACCGATATGCCACAATCAGCCCCATATTAAAAGCAATAGCACGTACTACGAATTTACAAATAAAGATAAAAGGAAGAGAGATTTTAATCACAGACAATTAATTACTAATTAAACAAGAAGAAAGAATGAGAAAGACAAAAAGTAGAGAAAGAGTCCGAATACTTTCTCTAGTAATAGTATTATTACTATTACCCACAATGATGTTTGCCATTCCTAAAAGTGGCAAAAAAGTAACTTTAAATCTGGAATCTGTCACTGTCAAAGAATTTTTCGATGCTTTAAGACAACAAACCGGATTAAGCTTTGTCTACAACACAGAGCAGACAAAGTCACTGAAACCCATCACCATCCATGTAAAAGATGAAACTGTGGATAGCGTACTACGCACTGTTCTTAATGGCACAGGACTCACCTATAGCATGGAAAGAGATATTGTTACCATCTCTAAAGCAGAACAACAAGGAGATAAACGCTCCGCAACCGGTATTGTATCAGACGAAGAAGGATACCCCTTACCCGGTGTTAATGTTGTAATTAGTGATCTTCAACGATTTGCTATAACTGACAATAATGGTAAATACAGTATAGAGATTCCCACTAATACAACATGTACTATCACCTTTTCATATATCGGAATGTCTACTCAACAAGTGATGATTAATAGTGGTCGGAATGATGTACGGAAAAATATTACTCTAAAGAGTGATACTAAATTAGATGAAGTTATCGTTACTGGTATTTATACTCGTAAAGCGGAAAGTTTTACTGGGGCAGCAACTACTATTTCAAGCAAAGATCTGATGCGTGTCGGAAATCAGAATGTTTTTCAAAGTTTGAAGAACTTAGACCCTACGTTATACATCGCAGATAATTTCAGCATGGGTTCCGATCCTAATACAACTCCAACAATGTCCATGCGTGGTACTTCCAGCTTTCCAACAACAGAGACAAGTTCATTAAAAAGCAACTATCAAAATCAACCTAATCAACCCTTATTCATTCTTGATGGTTTTGAAACAACTGCCGAAACTGTGATGGATATGGATATGAATCGCATTGAAAGTATCACAATCTTAAAAGATGCCTCTGCTAAAGCATTATATGGATCAAAAGCTGCCAATGGCGTTATTGTAATTGAAACCAAACGGTTGGCAGGAAATGAACAACGTATCACTTATAATGGAAGTCTTTCGTTTGAAATGCCTGATTTAACAAGCTATGATTTATGTAATGCACTGGAAAAACTTGAAGCAGAACGTTTAGATGGAGTATATAGAAATGCAAATTTAGATACTCAGATCGAACTTAATCAGTTATACAATACACGTAAACAAATGGCCTTACAAGGATTAGATACATATTGGTTAGCCAAGCCACTCCATACAGGAATTGGACATAAGCATAACCTAAATATCGAAGTCGGAGATTCACAAAGTTTACGCGCCGTACTTGATTTCACATACAATCAGATAACTGGAGTCATGAAGGGATCCGACCGACGCAATATTTCAGGTAATGCCAATATTTCTTATCGTCGTAACAATATTATATTTAACGTGAGTTCGATGAATTATAACTATTTGTAAATTTGGTGATTAGCGAAAA
>ERZ779649.1173-NODE-1173-length-15797-cov-3.232563_pt1 | contig 15797 bp, 9 predicted proteins | sample MGYA00511882_ERZ779649 | MGnify/ENA primary metagenome ERZ779649 (study PRJEB29588, sample SAMEA2157793) | human gut metagenome | biome: human gut; feature: human-associated habitat; material: faeces | place: Denmark | collected 2008/2010 ... | reverse complement strand
ATCGATAAAATCTATGAAGTGGTCGAAGCGGGCAAGATTGAAGCCATCATTGTCAAAGACCTATCCCGCCTGGGTCGACACCGAACGCAGACTGCCCTGTTCATCGACTACCTGCGGGAGCACGATGTTCGTGTCCTCTCGGCAACGGAAAATATCGATACGTTCAACGAAAATGACGATCTCATCATTGGCTTCAAGGGCTTGGTCAATGACTTCTATGCCCGCGACGGCAGCCGCCGTGTGCGAACCGGCTACCGGCAGAAGCAGAAAGAGGGCATTGTAATTACTCCGCCCTTCGGTTATTTCAAAGACAAAAATACAAAGCGTGTCGTAATCGTAGAAGAAGCAGCAGAAACGATCCGGCTGATTTTCACGGCTTACAACTCCGGCTGCGGGCTGAAGGCAATCGCCAGGATGCTCAACGAACGCAAATGCAAGACACCAGCGCAGATGCAGTTGGAAATGCTAAACAAACGGCTCCCGTACACACAGGATCATATTTCCAAGAAGTATCTATGGGACGCAACCATGATAGCCCGCATTCTCAGGGACGAAAGCTATGTTGGAACGCTCATCTGCCACAAAAGCGAACGGAACAAGATCAACAAAACCTTCCGCTTCACAGAACCGGAAGAACAGTTCCGTCATGAAAACTATCTCCCGCCGATCATCACGCCGGAACTGTGGGAGCAGACGCAGATGATGCTGGCGGAGCGGAAACGGCTGAACGTGCGCGCCGCGCCCTCGCAGGAGATCCTGCGTTACAGCGGACTCCTGCGCTGCGCTGACTGCGGCCGGGTCATGTTCGGCAGGCGCATCCATCTGAAAAGCGGCGAACGGGTCACCTATGTTTGCAGCACCTACAACCGCTTCGGGAAGGAGCATTGCTCCCAGCACCAGATCGACGAGTCCGTATTGGACAGGCTGATTATCGACGAACTGCGCAATACAAAAGCGCTGTATCAGCAGAACTGGGATGCGCTGGAGCAGCTGATCGCACAGTGGACACCAAAGGCAGAACTGACCGGTGCGCAGATTGTCAAGTTAGAAAAGCGAATTCGATGCCTGGAGGATGAAACGGAGGCAATTTTAATGGAGCGGATACGGGACCGGGCAAATGCCGAGCGCTACGACCGCATGATCCAGAAACGTGAAGAAGAAATCGCTGCGGCAAAAAAGCAGATCGAAGAACTGCAAAACATCTCCGCCGTCCTGCGGGATCGGCAAACGAAACTCAAGAGGGATATCAGCATGATCGACGATATCCTTGCTGAGGGTGCCATGACGGAAGCGCATCTGCGGATGCTGGTCGAAAAGATCTATGTGCAGGAAACAGACGGAAAGCTCAGCCTGGACATTCAGATCAAAGCGCCGTTCCGCACACACTTGGATGTCTATGAAAATGGGACGCTCACGGAGCGATACGGTGCGCTGGATTTTGACTGGGATCGGCTGGCGCGGCTGCTCTATGGCGACGGGCTTGTGGGGTAAAAGATTATGGCAATGCGGGGTTGGCTCTATGCGCGGCTCTCCAACGACGATGATCCGGCGCAGAATTCTCTGCAAAATCAGCAGGAGATCTGCCGCGCTTTTGCAGAAAAGAGCGGCTGGACGATCGTCGGCAGTTCTGCCGATAATAACATCAGCGGCATGAATTTCAGCCGCCGTGGGCTGGATATGCTCACAGCGGCGGTTCAGGCAAAACAGGTTGATGCAGTTCTCGTGAAAGACCTTTCAAGGCTGGGTCGTCACCGAACCCAAACCGCATTGTTTATCGACTTCCTGAGACAGCAGCAAGTGCGGGTCATCTCCGCAACGGAAGGTGTGGATACTTTCTGCGAAGAAGACGATCTCATGATCGGTGTCCGCGGATTGATGAATGATTATTACGCGAAGGATATTGGCAAAAAGATTCGAGCAGGATACCGTCAGAAGCAACAAGAGGGGCTGGTGATCACGCCGCCCTTCGGATACTGGAAGGATCGAAATACAAATCAGGTTTTGGTGTATCCGGAAGCGGCGGAGACGGTACAGCTTATCTACGCTCTGTATTTACAGGGCTGCGGACAGAAAGAGATCACCCGGTGGCTTAATACTGAGGGGCGAAAAACACCGGCGCAGCTCCGGGCTGAATGGTGCGGCAAAGAAGTCCGGCATACGCACAAAACCCGTGACGGTCAGTTCCTATGGACATATGCCAGTGTGAAAAACATTCTGGTGGAAGAAGCGTACACCGGCGTGCTGAACAACCATCGCAGGGAGTATAACAACGGTAAGGTCAAGCGTATTGACGAAACCGACTGGTATCGTCATGAGGGATTCTTTCCTGTGATCATCGGAAAACAGGAATGGGAGCAGGTACAGCGCTTGCTCAAACAACAGGCCCGCCCCGTAAACGGCAATCAGGCCAAGCACCGTTATGCGGGGCTGCTGACCTGCCGTGAATGCGGGAATGTGTTCATTCCTATGATTCGCTGCTGGAACGGCAAGAGTCGTGTGGAATATGTGTGCCGTGGGTATCATCGGAATGGAAAAACCTACTGCTCCTCCCACCGCATTCATGAGGAGGTGCTGGATGCAGCGGTGCAGGAGTATGCCGAAACTGTGAGGAAGCAGTGCGCTGAGGAACTAAAGAAGCTGGTACAGCTGCAAAAAATGTGGGCGTTGAGGAAACCAATCCTCGACGCCCACATTTCTGCGTTACAGAAAAAAGTGCAGGAACTGGAGCGGGAGATAGATGAGATTGTAATAGAGAGATTGAAAGGAAGCGTTTCCAATCCAAGACCCCGTTAATAATATAGTCTGTCTTCGAATAATGTTTCACTGGCTTTTGTTATTTTACCGTCTTTCAGATAATAAACAGAAGACATGTGTATTGCCTTGGGTGGTAAATCCCACCTTCCAAACGGAGGAGTCAATATGCGCTTCTCGCACAAAGACGTCCACACTAATGTATAACTGCTGCTTTTCAAAAACTCAAGGAGCTTGTCGTACCTGATATAGAAACCTGTATCATTACCTATTAGCTCTGAACCGTCAAAACATACTAATTCCCCAGTACCATCAACAAACGCGCTATTACTGCCTTTTAAATACTTTAATTGCAATTTTGTATATATTTCCTCGCATGGTTTGTGCCAGTAGATAGACGCTATTTCTGAATTCAAACAATTCAGGTCGCCTTTTCGTTCGCTATAATACTGTTTAACAGGAATTAATACTTTTCCTGGAAAGACATAATTAAGACGGTCAGAATCGATATTTACCCATTCTAAACCACAATAATATGGGTTATTAAAGAAAGTATGCGCATCAGACCAGTAATATTCTTTGTTGTACATTGCTGAGTTACTTTGAGCTTCAGGCATCCAACGCCCCATAAAGTCAACACCAGAAAGAGCGCAAATGAGTGATTCAGCATATTCATTCTTTACAACATATCCTCTGATTTGATGCCACATATCTTTGCGAGGAAGGTCATATGAACGGAAACCTAAACGCTTAGCTTCTTCCCAATCATATTCACCCGTAAGTAAGAGATATTGATGTGCTCCGGACTGTAGCTTTACGCATTGCACAAAAGTAGGTGTGTCAGAAAAATCAGCAAGCCATTCCTCATAAGTATTGTTTGGGATGTCATATGAAAATGCTGCGATATCGATATGCAAATTATCAAAAACAGGAGTAACAAGTACCGTTGGATCGATGTTCCGAATATCCGGCTCAAAAGAACCCTTGCAGTATTCCTGATGTGGTTCCCCTATGTCATTGTCGTATACCGTCATCTGATAATTGTCACAGACTTGAGCCGCCAATTCATAAAGTGCTATCCATTGATACTTTTTCCCAATACGCTCCTTCCTTCCAAACTGAAACCCTAAACCAACACGATCAGTACAATTTCGATCATATTTTCCGTGCTTTTCGACATGATAACCCAGTTCAAAGATACGCTTAATGGCTATGTTTTTCAAATCTATAGGATGTAGTTGTTTCCAAGCGTAAAAATACGATTGAAAGGTATACCTTCCAAAATCACCATAGCCACCAGGTTGACCACTTCGACTGTATTCAACCTTCATTGAATTCAAAATGGCTAATTGTGACCAATGATAATCTCTAAATGATTCGCTGTTATAGTCCAACTTATATGTTTTAATCTCTTCATCCGAAGGAATTTCTGGGAATCTGCTGTTATATGGAGGTGTGATTTTTTCTGCGTCAAAATACCCGTCCTCAACACAGCCTATGTGGCGTGCATAATCGATAATGTTTTTGGCGTAGGTTCTCAACAGTATATTTGGATATACAACATCCTTATCAAATATGTTTCTGTAAACATGCTCTGCCAGTGCCCTGACCTGTTGCGGTGAATCTTCCTTTACCACACAGCCAAATGCGACAGCATATATTCTTTCAGAAATGTATGGGTCGTCAATTTCTTCGAATATCCGCATCAAGAATAACAATGCCGGCATGTGTGAGTTCAGGATGCAAATGATAGCTTTTGTTGCCTTGTCCCGAAGTTCGTTGTTAGGCGAAATTAGGAGCCAAGAAAGGATGATTGCACAACTTTCCGCAATATCGTCGGTAATAGCTTGCTTTGAGGCGTGAACAAGTCCCCGCTCAACGAGTCGATAAAGCGCTGAATCGTGATTACTATATAATTCGTCAAATATAGGAATAAATGTAGCATCTCTGTCTGACATTTTTACCCCATGAAAAAAGTTAAATGCATTTTTGGCATTCAAAGGATGGTTTGGGCGTGCTGATAATGCGAAGAGAACATCTACAAACTGGTTGAAACTATACTCATATTGCAGGATTTCCGAGTTAATGTAATCTATAGTATGCTCCGTAATACTGGTTGTTTTTCGCCATAATAAGCCATAAAGAAATGCATTGCGAACACGATATGTATTCTTCGCGTTTTCAGAGGAAAATACATCACTCAGTTCATATTCCCAGTCTTCAGCAAGGACAATACCAAAGAATTGAAGGAGGTCCGGCTTGTTTAACATCCAAGAATACTTCTCAAAAAACTGCTCCTCACTTAACTGTGCATACGCTGAAACTATTTTCTGTGCTAAAAAGTAGTCTTCCAGTCGTTCGTAGGTAATATAAACATACTCATCACCGTTATATGTAATGCCTTGTGTAAGAACTCCTTCCGCAAGAAGTGCACTATACACATCGGTGTTAACATTCCATTTCTTACAGATATCAACTATTAGTGCAAGGGTATCATCAAGCGAAAGTGAAACGGTTCCACTATGTTCATTGATACGTTTGGAAACCATTTCGTCAATAATTTTTGAAATTAATTTATAAGATTTGTTATAGTTGCATCTTTTAGCGACTTTCTGCTCCATCACACTAATGTACTGCGAATAAACAAACGGCAATGAAATATCGCCCAGACTAATGTGCGTATTTCTATTTGCGGTGCAAAACAGCCGCAAAAACAGCGGATTTCTGAATTCTGAAATTGGGAATACTACAGGGTCAATGGTTATTCCATAGGAAGAGAAGTACTGATGCATGGCATCGTGTTCAACTGTAGTGAAACCGAAGTGTTCAATTCGTTGCATTTGTGCTCTAAGCGTATCTTGTCCATCGAAAAGAGGATCCTCATATTGTGTACGCACAGACACGAGGAGGCCAATGTGAGGAAACTCTTTCAGGAAATCAACGAGTCCACCAAGAACACTGTTCCAAAAAGTTACCCCAGCACCTTCATTAAGAGCATCAATACAGATCAGGACACGACTTTTCTGAGCACAGGCAATCGCTTCGAATATATCAAAAAGTTCGTGATAAGTAATATCACAACCGAGTAGAGTTGGGAGAATAGCCAAAACATCCATTCCCGCAGAAAACTGCTGGCCTAACAGAAGTAAAGATGTCTGCCCCAAAGAATCACAGTTATCAATGTAATCGGCAATAAGATGTGATTTTCCAACACCACCATCTCCGGCCAAAATAATGTACGGGGAAACGGCTACCCTAACAGTTGTATTAGTTAGATAGTCGTTAAATTCGTTGGCAATACCCAGTTTCTCGTATAACTGGTATGCCTTACTGTCAAAGTTTTTCTTCCCTTCGGGGTTTTCATAATATTCTTCTATTTTGCTGGTTAGAAAATCTTTGATAGCGTTAACTGTAGAAATTATTACATCGATGTCGCTTGATGTAATATTGAAGAAATTCAATTCTATTGCATATTTCTCTATGGCATCACACAATGCGTTGATTTCACTAAGCTCTGTGTGTCTCATCGCAATCAAAAATTTATCTACTTTGTCATAGAATATATTCTGAAATTGTTGATCGACAGATGCTCCGTGGAGAGAGTCCATTATTTCAACAGGGATGTTCAAATCTGGCGTATACCGGTTACCAAGGTTCTTTATTTGTCTGGAATTCCATGAAGCCATTTTTGCTTTGATGCGTTCCTCAGTTTCGGACTTCTGAATAGCCATCGAAAGTTGTTCTACAATTTGCTGGACATTCTGATCCTGCATTTGGAATTTCTCTTTTACAATCCGTTCTAAGTGCTCAAGTTTGGCATTATTTTGGCAAACCAAATAGAATAGGCCGCGATCTTCCAAAGATATTTTTTGAAAAAGAAAGGCTCTTGTTGTTGTAAGTAAGTGTGTAAGGAAATTCCGAATAAGTCTTGAGTCGTCCCAAGGTAATTTCTTTTCGGTCGTTTCTTCGATCCTGCTTACCATTTCTTCATGGAGACAATTTAGAAATTCATCCTCAGTCACGGCATTCATACTCGGCTCAAGGACATAAGCCACAATATTTTCAATTACATTATGATACTTCACATGTGAATAAAATGCGCCGTTTGTGATGATAGTGCCGTCATTCTGTTTTTCAAATTCAATTTCCCAATCTCGCAGACTTTGGGTGAAAGAGGCAATTGCTTTTTTGTCTTTGAAAGCCTCAAGTTTCTTGCTCAAAGAATCAGATAAAAGGTTGGTTCCAATACCACTCCCGAAAGCACCTATCGTATCTAACATTTTAACACCTCCAAACTTATTATTAGTTGAATGATTAACAAAAACGACGAGCCGTTTCTGGCAGCTCGTCAACTTATGTTGGAAAAGTACCACCATTTTGATAGAATACGCCCGGTTTTACTGGGTGCATTTTTATTTCGACAGGTTGTCAATCAACTTGCCGACTGAACCAGCTTTCCTTTTGTGCTCTGCACCTTCGGTATCCTTAGCGTAAACAAAGAGCTTTGTTTTACGGTTTTCCTTCGAAAAGCACTTCAATAATTCATCCTTATAAAACTGGGTTTCTGCCATTTCTGAAGGGTTAAGGGATGCCTTTCCATCAAAGTCTCGATTGACAGGATATATCATATTATACCGACCATCTTTTTTGATCGCATATCCCAAATATGTAATATTTATTGTCCGATTTCCGACGTTCGTTGCCGAAGCAGACATGCCCAGAATCTGTGTTTCCGCACCAACTCCCGGAATCATACTTGCACCAACAGACATATATGACCCTAACATCAGTTTCTTTTTATAAGGCAATCTTGCTGTACGAATAGAAACCACAATGGCTGTAACACTCAGAACAAGTCCAATCAAAGACAGGATAGCCGTAAGAAAACCATTATTCTCATTGCACCACCGAATAATATTCATACTGAGATTCCTCATAATTTACAAATTATATGTTTAGCTGCATCATCAAGCCTTTTGAAGGCATAGAGGCGGTTTTAAAGGCATTTTTAATCGTTCGCGCTTCAACCTCACCCTGTGCGGATATTTCATCAATTATGGCTTGCGCAGCTGAGATGTTGTTCGTCGGTACTCTTATGCGAATTGCAGTTCCGTGAAATGAGGTGCTTTTCTCTGCAACACCGTGGTTATCAATGAGCAACGCGTCACCATAACTGATTATGCAAAAACTGCCGTTCAGCTTTTGACATATCTGACTAACCATATAAAGCCCAAATCCGCTGTTTTTCCATACATCGTAATCATGCGGCTTAAACTCATAGGCGGGGCGGAATGATTCTGAAATACCTGCACGAATAGCCCATTTTAAAGCAGAACGGTTATCATGAATATATTTTGCATGTGCAGCGTTACGCGTTATACTTTGGAATACCCCGATTCCTTCGTCAATGATTGCAATTTCAGCCAATTGGTAAGTGGGCCAGTACTGCCCACATATCCACATCTCGTCTGCTTGAGCGTGTTCAGGGGTATTTCTCAGTATTTCGCGGACTAAATATGTAAGCAGCTTATGTAATTCCTTATTTCCCCTATCAATGACACGAGAAAGTCGAGCAGACGCTCTTTCTATCATATCACCGATTTCTATTGACCCACCATCACGAAATGCGCGTTCCTGCAAAGAGCGTATCGAAATAGGTGTAATCGGAATATAATTTGAACTACCAGTGGCTTCACCGGGGCTTTTTCCAACGCTTATGGATTCGGATAAATATTTGAAGAAGCCCATCGTCCCGGCATAACTTTTCCCGTTGATGCCAGAAATAGAGAAAGTGTTATCATGGTATTGATACCGAAAACGTTTGATAATCGCCCCTGCCATCAACATGGGAAGTGGGTCAAAATTTGTCATTCTGGAAAAATCCAAAACGACATCATCAAATGGCCCAATCTCATAGTTGCGCAGATTGCCATCTAATCGCAATGCATTGTTCAAATCCAAGTCAGGAATTGCTATACGGATTTCGCTCATAAAGTCCATTCCTTATTTCAACTGCGCCTTCAGTTCCTGAAAGCTCTCCAGTGCGCTCTGGAGGTTTTCGATGATATCATCGGCCAGCACGTCGGGCGAGGGCAGGTTGTCCAGATCGGCAAGGGACTTGTCCTTGATCCAGAAGATATCGAGGCTGGTCTTGTCCCGCGCAAGGATGTCGGCAATATCGAATTTGCGCCAGCGGCCATTCGGGTTATCTTCGCTCCATGTTTCGGTGCGTTCGTACCGATTCTCCGGGTAATAACAGGCGATGAAGTCCAGCAGATCGGAATACTGCATCGGATGCTGTTTCAGCGTAAAGTGAACGTTGGTGCGGAAATCATAGATCCAGACGGCCTTCGTCTGCGTTTCGGCGCTGGCCGGACGCTTATCGAAGAAAATGACGTTCGCTTTGACACCCGGCTTATAGAAGATGCCCGTGGGCAGACGCAGGATTGTATGCAGATCACAGGTAGCAAGCAACTTCTTGCGGACGATCTCGCCAGCGCCGCCCTCAAAGAGCACGTTGTCCGGCACGACCACCGCAGCCTTGCCCGTGGCTTTCAGGATGGTATTGATGTGCTGGACGAAATTGAGCTGCTTGTTGCTGCTGGTGGTCCAGAAATCCTGACGGTTATATACGAGGTCTTCTTCCTCCTGTTCGCCTTCCTCATTGGTGAAGGTGAGGGAGGATTTTTTGCCGAAGGGCGGGTTGGTGAGAACGTAATCCACGCGATAGCCGGGATCGGTGAGCAGCGAATCGCCGTGGGCGACAGGAACGCTGCCGTAAATATCCCCGATGTTGTGCAGGTACAGATTCATCAGGCACAGCTTGAAGGTGGACGCCACCAGCTCATTTCCGTAGAAAGTCCCGTTTTTCAGGAATTCCTTCTGCTCCCGGTCAAGCGTATAGTTCTCCGGATCGGCAAGGAACGCCTGCGCCGCGAGGAAAAATCCCCCGCTGCCGCAGCAGGGGTCCGCGATCGTTTTCATCGGCTCCGGGCGGATGCAGGCGACCATCGCCTGGATCAGCGCGCGGGGCGTGAAATACTGACCCGCGCCGGATTTTACGTCTTCTGCGTTTTTCTGCAGCAAACCTTCATAGATCTCGCCCTTCACGTCCGAAGACATGGAGACCCATTTCTCCCGGTCGATCATCTGCACGATCCGGTAAAGGATCGCGGCGTTGCTGACCTTGTTGATCGCGCCCTTGAAGATCTGGCCCAGGATGCCGCCCTGTTCCCCCAGCTTTTCCAGCGTATCTTTGTACTGTTCTTCCAGCGCTGCTCCGGTGAGGGTGTTCATATCCTGCCATGTATAGCCGGCAGGAATACCGGACTCTTTCTTATACGGCGGCTTGGCATACTCGTCCGACATTTTGAGGAATATCAGGTATGTAAGCTGCTCCAGATAATCTCCATAGGATAATCCGTCATCGCGGAGCGGGTTGCACATGCCCCAGACTTTTGAAATGATAGATGATGTTTGTTCAGGCATAGGTTAACCTCCTTAACCCTCGATGAACTTGGGTGGCTTTGTGCTGTACTGTACGAGACTTATGTGGTGAGGATGGATCTGAAAAGAGATATCAACTGTCTGTTCATAATGGTTGCCCAAGAAATCATCAAAACATATAATCAGAGATGTATCGGCATATTGCGGTTCTTTTTCTGGTATAGCGGCAGAAATGATAAACGTGCTATTACAGCATTCACCCCGCTTTAATAGACTGGCGGATAAGTGCTGCTCCTGTTCTATTCCCGCTGATATCCATTTGCATTTTATATTTACAGCCAGACCAAGTCCGATATTTGTTACATCTATGCTCATACCGGCAGATGCAAAGCGGTTATCATCGGAGCGATTGATATCCAGCATCATATTGGGAAGATAAGAGCCGCGTTCATCACTGGTTTTCCATTTGCCAAAAGATACCTGCATGTACGGCATGTGTTCAAGGCGCTTTGTTTCATCGAATTGACGCTTTGATTCAATAAGCTGTTTCTCTGTAGCACGAGCAGACTTATGGTTTGCAAACCATATAGCAATCGTGGCGATAACATAAACGAGTGTTATTCCTACCATCAGCCAATCTGTAATCTTTGGCATGCTCACAGTCTCCCTTCAAAAGCATCTTTCAAAATGCTCTGCCGCATGGCTTCGGCTTGCTGTAAGGCGGTATCCACGGTCTGCTCAATGCTGTCGCAGACGGAGAGGCGAGACTCTATTTCCTTTATTACTTGGCCTTGCTCTTGGATATCGCATAAAGGAAATGGCAATTCTTTTATCATTCCCATATTGAGAACATCCATTGTAGCGCCGTGAGCTTTTTTCTTGTAAAGGGATTTTGAATAGGCGCTTTCAAAATAATACTTGAAGAAGTATGGCATCATTATCTTTTCATCCAGTGTAACCTTTATAAGGCGAGGATTTACAATTCCGGGCAGGCAGTTATCAGACAGTACTAACACTTTACCCACTGTGCCAACTAAGCTTATTAGGATATCGTGCGGCGCGATTGCACAAGAAATAAGCTCCTGATATTTCTCTTCGTCAATATAGTAGTTGCCTATATTTTCATTATTTGCTATGACTTGTTCCTGTCCGTACACCTTATACCCGGATGGAACATAGCATTCTTTTTTCAGCGCTGAGCCGAAAGGACCTGCTTTGAGAGCGTTCTTCCTTTGCACAATTGCCTGAGTGATGCTAATAGTTTTCCAATCTGGCAAGCCATTTTCCTCTCTAAATGCCTGCGTCAGTCTCCCCTCAAACGCCTCTTTCAACACAGCCTGCCGATACACCGCAAGCTGTGCTTTTGTTTTCTTCAGCGTTTCCACTCCGGCGTCGAGTTGGGAGAACAGTTCCTCAATCCGGGCAACAATGCGCTCCTGCTCCGGGAGGGGCGGGATGGGTATTTCAAGATTCTTAACGACATCCTGCGTTATGGCTTTAAATGTTGTCCCTGTGCCTTTTGAAGCCAGTTGCGCCTCAAAATACCTGAAAAAAAGGAGAACATAGCGAGTGAGCAATACTTCTGAGGGACGGATTGCAGTAAGGCCGCGCCCAATGCACACCTTGCATGGAGCAAGATTGGTCGGGCCAACAGGTGCTCGGACGGAAAGTAGGATATCATCCTTCTCAGCTATTTTCGTTGGTTGGGAGCAATACACTCGTATGGACGGATATAGCTCACCGAAGTCGGCTTTACCTTGAAAAAACGGAAGCCCATCACCGTTGGAATTGTAATATTTGGATTCCGGGGACTGCCCTGCAATTATAGTGCAGCATTCTTTTAGCTTCTTTACTTCCATATCATGCCACCAGTTCCACGTTCATTTCCTGCAAAATCGACTCATAGCTGTCTCCGAACACATCGTAAAACCTGCCCAGGCCGCCCTTGCGATCAAAGGGACTGAGGTCCAGATCCTCCGGCTCAATACTGAGGGAAACAGCGATGTGATCCTTGATGAGGCGCAGCCATTCCATCTGCTCATCCGTAAAATGGATATGGCCTGCGTTCCGGCGCAGCGTCCACTGCATGAAGTTATAATTCACCTTGTCCGCGAACGGGGCGAGATGATCAGCATAGCCCATCTCAAGGCGGATGATGGAGATCAGGTCCGTAAGCTGCGCCACGGTGCCCCGCTTGACCTTTTCCGGCTTCCTGATGGCATAGCATTCCCACAGGCGCTCGATGGTGATGTTCTGCGCCTTCAGCTTTTCATACAGGGCTTTGAGCTTTGTAATCGCCATGGGACGGTCCTTATACCGCTGATCGTAAATGATCCGCAGGGCAAGGATCTCATCCTTGTTCTCCTCGATAAACGCATGGAAGGTCTTGAGAATGCGGTCTGTATTCGCCTGCTTGTCAGTATCATACCCGGCAAAGAGCACCGTGTCGATATTCACGGAATCGATGACCTGCTCATGGCTGCGGCGCACATTCTCGATGTAATCGCGAATATCCGGATTATAGAAGGGCTGCACGGCCTGTTGGATCAGCGCCTTCTTTGCCTCATCCATGCGGTGCTGCTCGTCCTCAGTCGGCTCGTGATCGTCGGACAAATCGACACCGGCTTTCGCGGATACGACATCTGGGTCAAAAGCATCCAACAGCCGCTGGGCGATGTTCCCTGCGCTGCTGCCGACGGTGCTGCTGAATTCGGTGCGCTCCCGGTCGGTCATCTGGCTGTTGAGCCGGATCACACGGTTTGCCAGGGATGTGAGGGTGTCTTCATCCTTTGCACCCATGGCCACAGTCAGCATCAGTTCCTTCATGCTGACGGAGGGCTTGCGCTCCAGCGTGCGGGTCTCGGTCTTTTTGGATTTCGTGACGCCAACGGCGTCCACGATCACAAAATGATCCTTGTTCTCCGTGGCGGAAGGCGTCACCTTCTGCAGGTCGTCCTTGCCGAGGGTGCGGGTGCCGCGCCCTTTCATCTGCTCGAAATAATTCTTGCTGCGAACATCGCGCATAAAGATCAGGCACTCGATGGGCTTCACATCCGTCCCCGTGGCGATCATATCCACGGTGACAGCGATGCGGGGATAGTAGTCGTTGCGGAAGGCGCTGAGAACGGTCTCCGGGCGGTCCGCCTGACAGGTGATCTTCTGGCAAAATTCATTGCCCTCACCGAATTCCTCCCGGACGATCTGAATGATATCATCCGCATGGCTGTCGGTCTTGGCAAAGATCAGCGTCTTGGGTACTTCGCGGCGATGCGGGAAAAGCTGCGTGAACAGGTTGTCCCGGAACGCTCGGATCACGGTGCGGATCTGGCTGGGATTCACAACGTCCCGATCCAGCTTTGCCGTGGTATAGATCAGGTCCTCGTCCATCTGTTTCCAGCGCTTGGCGCGAGTCAGGCGGTCCCGGTACTCGATCTGCTGCTTGAGGATCATCGCGCCGTTTTTCGTAACATCGGTTTCAATGAGGAAAATGTCCTCGCCGACATTGACCCCGTCGATAATGGCCTGCTCTCGCGAATATTCGCTGACCACGTTCTGGTTAAAAAAGGCAAAGGTACGCTTGTCCGGCGTAGCGGTCAGGCCAATGATGAAGGCGTCGAAATATTCCAGCACCTGATTCCAAACGTTATAGATCGACCGATGGCATTCATCGACGATGATGCAGTCGAAAAACTCCGGGGGATACTTTTCGTTATAGACGACCTCTTTTGCGGCCTGTGTGTCGGCTCCGGCCTGCTCGAAGAAGGATTCTTCCTCTGCGGATTCATCCATTTCCTCACCCTTCAGGATGGAGTACATCCGCTGAATGGTGCTGACGCAGATCTGGATGTCATTGGGGATATAGGAGCTGTTCAGGCGGCGAACACCGTAAAGCTGGGCAAAGGAGCGGTTGTCGTCATTCGGCGTATAGGCAAGGAATTCCCGCTCTGCCTGCTCGCCCAGTGACTTGGTGTCCACAAGAAACAGGATGCGCTTCATCTTGCCAAACTTCAGCAGACGGTATGCTGCCGTGATTGCTGTGAAAGTCTTGCCTGCGCCGGTTGCCATCTGCACCAGCGCCTTGGGGCGATTATCCGCAAAGGAAGCATCCAGATTCCGGATTGCTGTGATCTGGCATTTGCGGAATCCGGTGGTGTCGAAAGCCGGGAAGCGCTTCATGTTGTTGCGGATCGTATCGTCCTTTGCAAGCAGGGCCAGCAGCGTTTCCGGCCTATGGAAGGAAAATACACGCCGGGAGCGATACTTGACATCAGCATAATCCGTGAAACGGGTAAGCTGCCCGGTGGCCTCATAGGCAAAGCGGATCTTATACTCGGTGGTTATATATTTGAAGGTGCTGTTGGCATAGCGTCCGGACTGCCCCTCGACCACAGTGATGTTCTCGCCCAGCTCGTCCTTTTTCGCTTCAATCACGCCAACGGGCTTCCCATCAACAAAAAGAGCATAGTCAACTGGCCCGGTACTGGTGGGATATTCCCGAACAGCAACACCGAGAGAAGCCATGGGATTCACTTTTTTCAGATCCTGAACGACCCAGCCGGATTGCGCAAGACGGGCATCGATCAGTTGTCTGGCTCTTTCTTCAGGGGTCATGTTGGTCGCCTCCCAGCACAACGAAAAACAAATCACACTTATATTTTGACATAATATTATATCACGATCCAGCTGGATAATCTACTGCTTCCGCAGCTTTTGCGGAGGCAGTTTTTACGTTTTCTAATCCTTTTTTGAAAAGTGGTTAAGTTTTCCTCTTTCCCGTGGCCGGGAAGATCAACCTAATCGCAAAGCACCTGACGGAGCAGGGCAGTCCGTAAATCCAAAGGGCGGCACCATAACAGCCTGAGTCCATTCTCGGCAAAGATCGTCTGCGGTGATTGCGGGGAATACTATGGTCCCAAGGTATGGCACAGCACTGACAAGTACCGCCGCGTGATCTGGCAATGCAACGGGAAGTCCTGATGGAAACCTGCCAGATGTTGCTGGATGAATGCCTGAACACGGAGTCCCTCGATGCAGAGAGTGCCGCATTGGAGACCGAGATGGGGACCGATTGATTCTCATCACGGGCTTTCCGGGCAAAAAGAAACGGACCAAACATCAACACATTGTATCAATGTTTGGTCCAATTATGGTACGGGTAGTGGGACTCGAACCCACACGCCTCGCGGCACAGGAACCTAAATCCTGCGTGTCAACCAATTCCACCATACCCGCATATATGAGCGGCAGGAGAAACTGCCGCTATTTTTTATTGTTTGGTACCGCAAGGGACCAAGATGAAGCACAGATATGTTATTTGTGCCTATGCTCGATTTTATCGGTTATGCTCCCATCTTTGTTGATTTTTCTGGTCGCTTTAATAATAGAGCCATCAGGCTGATTGAATATTTTAGTAACACGGGCAGTCCACTTGCCAGCAAAAGTTTCGGTCTTATCAGGTGTTATTCTGGGGAATGCGGGTAAGTTGCTATTTTGTTTTCTCAGCTTTCCCATCGGCATATCCTCCTGCAAATTCATCCATTTGCAAAAACCTACACTGAGGTGACATCACCTAAATCCTGCGTGTCAACCAATTCCACCAT
>ERZ779649.1172-NODE-1172-length-15808-cov-4.154320_pt1 | contig 15808 bp, 10 predicted proteins | sample MGYA00511882_ERZ779649 | MGnify/ENA primary metagenome ERZ779649 (study PRJEB29588, sample SAMEA2157793) | human gut metagenome | biome: human gut; feature: human-associated habitat; material: faeces | place: Denmark | collected 2008/2010 ... | reverse complement strand
AGATCACATCCTTACCACTGACCCATTCTGCGGGTTTGCCGATCAGATTGAATTTGATTGCTGCAGGTACTTTGAACCATGCCTTACCGGTAGCCATACCGGCTGCCATATCCGTGCTTCCCACACCGGTGGAAAATGCACCCAGCGCACCGTAAGTACAGGTATGGGAATCCGCACCGATGATCACATCTCCGGCTACGGTAAGTCCTTTCTCGGGAAGCAGTGCATGTTCGATACCCATCTCTCCTACTTCGAAATAATTGGAGATCTCATTGCGTCTTGCAAACTCACGGACACATTTGCAGTGCTCCGCAGATTTAATATCCTTATTGGGAACAAAATGATCCGGTACCAGTGCGATCTTATCCTTATCAAACACTCCCTGTACCTTCATTTTATCCATTTCCTTGATTGCCACCGGACTGGTGATATCGTTGCCCAGCACCAGATCCAGCTGTGCCTCGATCAGCTGTCCTGCCTGTACCTGCGCAAGGCCCGCTGCCTGTGCAAGTATCTTCTGTGTCATTGTCATTCCCATTGTTTACTGCTCCTTTTTCTCTTCATACAGCTTTTCTATTTCAGAACCCGGGAACAAAATCTGCCTCTTTCAGGCTATTCTCCGGATTTTGGAATAGATACATTGTAGCACACTCATTTGTAATTGAAAACATCCACAATTAACGTATTTCTACGGAAATGTGGATGTTTTTGTTCTAATTTATTGATCTATTTTAATATTGTAATGTAATATTTTTTATGATTGTAGTGGTTGTTTTTCTTTGTCTCCGGTCGTCACTTTGTCCCCGGAATTGTCGTAGTTCCCGCTCTCTGGCTTTACCTTCCAGATCAGCACCACCTTGAATAAATCTCCGTCCAGTTCGATCCGGAACTTTCCGCCCTGAATTTCTGTAAAGCTTTTTGCAATTGCCAGTCCCAGTCCGCTTCCTTCCGTGTTACGGGAAGCATCCCCTCTGACGAATCGCTCGGTCAGTTCCTCTCCCGATGCGGATAATTCCTGCGCTGCGATATTTTTTAAGATAATGGTCACCTCATCCTTTGCCGTAAAACCGTTGACATAGACTCTGGTCCCGGGCAAAGCATATTTTGCAATATTGCCAAACAGATTTTCAAAAATCCGGAAGGTCTTCTGACTGTCCAACGGCACGATGACCTTCTCCTCCGGCATGCTCATCCGCACATCCAGTCCGGCATCCGCTAGCTTATCTTCCATCTCGAATTCGACCTGTTTCACCATGCTTACGATATCCACATCGCGGATATCGAGCGTGATATTCTGGGAATTTGCCTTGCTGACTTCGAACAGATCCTCGATCAGTGCCTTCAGGCGCAACGATTTACGATCCAACGTCTCTAAGTACTCTTTCCTCTGTTCTTCCGTCACTCCCGGCTCCTGTAGCAGCTTTACATAAGTAATGATAGCTGTCAGTGGTGTCTTCAGATCGTGGGATACATTCGTGATCAGTTCCGATTTCATCCGCTGGCTCTTCACTTCCTCCGCCACCGCATTGCGGAAGCCTTCCTCGATCCGGTAGATCTGTGGTTTAAAGGGTTCAAACACGCCCAGATCTTCCTCTATGGTCACATTCAGATTACCCTGAGCTATCTCATTGGTAGCCTTTAACAGCAATCCGTACTTTTTCTGCAATTTGCTGACATAACGCCGTAGTACAAAATACAGTACCACAGAATAAATGACTGCAATCGTCACTCCTCCCAGCGGAAGGCTGCATACGATCACCAGAATCAGGGCATTCCACAATACGATCCGCAGGATCAGCTTCTTGGCATCCTTTGTCACATCAAAATGCTCTGCATCATGATAGACATCCACCACCTTATCCCTGCCAATGGAAAATCCCTTCTTCATTCCTCTCCATAGTTTTTTCCAGAGAGGCACTAACAGATAGCACAAGCTGTGCTGTCTCAAATACGTTCCGGCTCCCTGGACCCGCATTGCCCGCAGGGATACACCGCTGCACCAGGCAATGAAAAACAAGGCTGCCACTGCCAGAACATTTAATGCATAGGTCAGTATTGTGGTCAACATCTGTATCTGCGCACTGTTTCCCTGTAAAACCGTGTTCAGCGCATGACCGCTCCTTACCCAGGATACCAGTCCTACCACCTGTTCACTTCCGATACCTGCTATGATAGTCAGGATCACAACGATCGCCTCGACAGGCAGCTTCAGCAGAACCACCTTCTCCCAGGCTCTCTCTTCCCCAAGTCCCGGCAATACAAGCGCCAGCAGGAAGATCAGCAGTGCCAGGATCAGAAACATCTGCTGACATCCGGACAGATAATAGGATGTATACTGATCTCCCATGGAAAAGTAAACACTGACATTGTTCATGTCCTGATCATAATAAATATACTGACCGTTCTGTCCCAGGCTCTGTGCCGCCTGTCTGGAAATGCAGAAGGTGATCTCACAATTTTTCGGCATTTCCAGCCGGAACATGGTATTATGACCGGCATCGATCACATTGCCCATATTGGCATCCACCATTCGCGTAAGACCGCAATTACGGATCACTTCCGCCGCTGTCTTGCGAAGGGTTGTCGTATCCGATCCGATCACCGTATTCCCTAAGGTGGCATCATTTCCATAGGCGTCAAATACAAAAGTCAGATAAAAGCTCTGGTCCTCCGCCACGATATCCGTATCCGCCAGATTGCTTAGGATCTCTCCGGTCTTCGTATCCCGGATCCTGTAATCATACAAATTATTCAACTGACTGAAGGAGCTTTCCAGGGTATTGAAGTGCTCTTCCAGGTATTCCCTGGTCTGTACTGCAAAGCTTCCCTGGGCTACATAGTCTTCGAGATCTTCTCCTTCCGGTATGGTGAGGTCCTCCGTATCTCCGTCCGCCATTTCTGCCCGCTTCTGGTCATCATTGAGCCATTCATTCCCCTCCGTGGACTGCATATATAATTCTCCATAGCTTAAGGAAGTCTGATGCTCTTTGTTGTACAGATCGCGGTAGAGCAGATAGCAGTTCTGATACAGATAAGTAATCGTATTCGACGTCTCCAGCGGATCCTCAATGTATTGTTCGTTCCTCCTGCTCTCCGCTCTACGCTCGAAGATTCCGTAGCAGGCGGTAAAAATGCCGGAAGCTGCCAGACTGACAATCAGTCCGATGATCAGCCATTTTACTGCAGGCTTTCTGTTTTCTCGGTTTTCCCGTTTTTCCGTTGTCTCCGCTTTCACAGCCTCTGTTACCTGTTCCATTCTTACACCTCTCCGGTCATTTCCCTCTGTCTGCCGAAACGCTTTGTTTCCCACAGCCGCATTTATTGTTTGTCGATCTTATATCCTACACCCCATACCACTTTCAGATACTTGGGATTTCGCGGATCGATCTCGATTTTTTCGCGGATATTCCGCACATGTACCATAATGGTATCGGTGTTGACCGCTTTCTCGTTCCAGATACGCTCGTAGATCTCATCCGCGGAAAATACTCTGCCCGGGTTCTTGATCAGGAGCTGCACGATCTTGAATTCCATAGGAGTCAGCTTCACTGCTTCTCCGTCCACCGTCACTTCCACGGTTTCTTCGTTCAGTTCCAGTCCACCGATGGTATACACATGGGATTTTTCCTGTTCTTCCCCACTGACTGCCGTCAGATATTTGGAATATCTGCGCAGATGGGAATTCACCCTCGCCAACAGCTCCAACGGCGTAAAGGGTTTGGTCACATAGTCATCCGCCCCCATATTTAATCCCATGATCTTATCTACTTCCTCGGACTTGGCGGACAGCATGATCACCGGGAACTCGTGATTCTGCTCCCGCAGCTTCATTAACATCGTCACACCGTCCATCACCGGCATCATAATATCCAGGATAGCCAGATGGATCTCCTCCTGTGCTACGATCTCCAGTCCTTCCTTACCGTTGGCAGCTTTCCATACCTGATACCCCTGATTTTTCAGGTAAATCTCCACACCATCCCGGATTTCCTTATCATCCTCCACGATGAGAATATGATATTTATTGTTCTCCATGACTCCCTCTCATTCTGCCACATGCGGCAAGGGGATCCTCTCCCCTGTCTGTTTCTGATTCTAATTTATAATTTCTAATTTCACCTACTGAAAAAACGAAAGATTTTCTAAAGATTTTTTTCGTAAAAACACCAAGGAGGTGGACATTCGGTGCCACCTCCTTGATCATCTTCGAAGCGTACATTTCCGGCTGCCATGGTTATACTTCATCCTCATAGTACCGGATCATGCATACCAGTTCGCCGTCCTCTACGGACACTTCCGCTTCCTCTCCCAGGAATTCATTGCTGATCCCGATGGGGAAATCGTTGGTGATCACGGCATTTTCCAAAGGATATTTCATGCCGCGGATATTCACGCCTTTTGCCTCCTTCGTCAGGGCAAACAGCGACATGGTGCCCTCCAGCTCCTTCCGGAAATGCACGGCTTCGTTCTGCAGTACCAGCACCATTCCCGTACCATCTACCAGGTACCCCACCGCACCGTGATTTTTGAGATACAGCAGACACTGGATATTCGCCAGGGTATGATCAAATCTCCCACCGGTGGCCGCATAAATACGGAAATCAGTATAGTCCAACTCCAGCCCCCGCTTGATAGCTGCCAGCATGTCTGTGTCATCCTTACACTCCGGCAGGCGGCAGATCTTCTCCGGAACGGTCTGTTGTAACTGTTCCACAGCAAGCTTCTCCTGTTCGCTCATCGAGTCAAAATCTCCGATGATCAGGTCCGGCTCCACATTCAGGAGCCCGCAGTAGCTTAAGCCGCCGTCCACCGCGATCACATAATCTTCCTCCGTCACAGACAGCTCTCCCATCGTGAGATCTCCTGCGCCGATCAAAATACATTTACCCATCGTATTTACTGTTTTCCTTTCCTGTAACGGTTCCGTCCACGAGCCGTCACGCACTATTCTACAATTTCTGCGTTTACATTTCAAGACATACGCAGTATATTTAATCTGTTCAAACTTACAAAGATACCCAGAGGATCAACATCCCGGTATGTGAAAGGTGCTCTCATGAATCTATATGAAAATCAGCCGCTGACCGTTGCGGAGCTCCGCAGGCTGCAGGCTTTGGAAAACCGATATCGAAATGTTGCCAGAGAAGTGTTTACGAACCGTGTGGAATACTACCACCGCTTCACCGGCGGCCACTATACTTCTATCACCATCCGTGACCAGAAGACCCGCTGGGGAAGCTGTTCCTCGAGAGGAACTTTATCCTTCAATTACCGCCTGATCTACGGTCCTGCCGGTCCTCTGGATTATGTGGTAGTCCACGAGCTCTGCCACCTGACTCATATGAACCATTCGAAGGACTTCTGGAACATGGTCGAGCGCATCATGCCGGATTACCGGATCTATAAACAGTGGCTAAGGGAGCACGGACAGGAGCTTACCCTGACGACACATCTGAAAAAGCAGGGCATTCCCATCCGCCTTGGCTAAGGCGCCATGCTATAAATGGCGGCCTGTTTTTCAACAGACCGCCATCTTTTACTATTCTGCTCTACGCAGTGCTATCTTCCGTTTATCTGTTCTCGTTTACATAGACCTGTACACGGCTCTGAATGACACTTGCCACATCCCTCGCACTCTTCTGTCCTGAGAAGTATGCACCGGCTTCTTCCGAAATGATATTGGAGATTGCCTCATTATAGTATCCCCTCTTATTCACACTTTCCACAAAGCTTACGATTCTGTCCACCTGCTCCTGTGTCAGTTGCGGCAGCAGTATTTCCTCACCGTTGATGTAATAGGTCTCATCGTATTCCACTTTGTTGCCGTTCTCATCCATATAGTACGGCTTCTTCGTAGCATCCTGCACATTCTTCTCAAAGGTGCTGCGAAGTACCGGAAGATTGTATTCCTGTTCCTGTATCTTATCCTGATATTCCTGTGTCAGATAGTAGCGCAGGAATTCCCATGCACCGTCGAGGTTCTTGGATTTTGCAGACAGGGCATACATCCTGTTACCTGCCCATAATATGGATCCCATGTCTCCATCGGTCGGGAAGCCCACAAAGGAGATATCCTCACCGAAGACACCGTTGATCGTACCGTTCAGATCACGGATGTTGCTGATGGAGATGCCATCCAGCAGGGTTCTGTCCTCACGGAACTGGGATTCATAGTTATTCCAGTAATCGTCTCCCCAGTAATCCTCTCCATATTCTACCGGCAGCCCGGCTGCATAGGTCAGCATTGCCACAAAATTATCCGTATCAAATGCACATTTTCCGGTGGACACATCCACGAAATCACTGCCGCAATAATTCATCATAGTATACAGGAAGCTGTCTCTGGTCTCATCACTGAAGAGTGCGGTTCCTTCCGGCATGGTATCCCGGATCGTCTGCAGCTCTTCCATAGTAATGGAGGTACGGTCACCGAAAATAGCTTCTTTTCCTACCATCGTAGAGATATAGAAGGAAGGAATCACATAGTACAATTTACCGTCCACACGGTACGCATCCCAGACATTCTGCAGATAGTCGTATTTCGATAATTCCTCATCCCCCGCAATGAGGTCATCCACATTTGCCACCAGTCCCTTGGCAATATAGCTGTCCATTGACATATTGCTGTCCACGACCAGAATATCCGGCATTCCTCCGGAGATGATATCATTATTTAACTGCTTCACACCAAGAGTATAATCCTCTGCAGTGTTGTAGGTACTGTATTCCTTAACTACAATACGATAGGTGTCACCGGACTTATTATACTCTACTACTTTTCTCTTCAGATCATAGTCAATATAGTTACCGGCCAGTGTAAGAACGATCCGGTCCTTGATATCCTCCGGCTTCACGTGAGTGAACAGACCGCCGCACATTTTGCCTTCGTTGTTATCATAGTAAAAGCCCAGGAACTGTTCCTCGTCCAGTACCAGGAAATTGTTCAGGCTGCCGGCAGCCAGATCCGAATTGATATAACTCATGATCTGCTTCGACTCCTGTGTCTGCACATTATAACCAAACAATCCGTTACTATCGGCATAGTACAGGATGTCACCGTCTCCGGGCACCATATTATAATAACCGCCGCTGGTCAGTGTCGAGGAAAACTTTATTCCTTCTGATACCTCATCTGTTGCAGGATCATAGGTTGCGATATACATATCCGTGTAATTGCTCTCATCATAATAGATGATCTGCACCTTGCCATCCGGCGTAATGATATTAGAACTAGCATTGTTGAACAGTGTTGCTGCTGCCTCCGGCAGCTCCTTCCGGTCTGTGATACCCTCTTCCGTCACAGTGCATTTCTCTATTTTATCACCGCTTAACAGCAGTGTCAGGGTTCCATCCTCATTGGGGATGATACTATGTACCCAGGAATAGCTTTCTTCTGTATTCATATCATTCAGATCAGCTTCCCATTTGATAGTTCCATCCGCACTCCAGCAGATCAATGCATAATCATTCGTACTGCTGTAATCATCGTCGGAATATGTCTCACTATAGTAATTACGTATTCCGTAAACATTCCCATCCGAACCGACCGTACAATTGTTGAGCGATGTGTAAGTATAACTGCTGTTCCCTGCCGGTGCATCTACCACATGCATATCCGCTGCCGTAATATCCTGTGTGCTGGTCTCCTGCTCTGTAAGCGGCATTGCTTCACTTCCGTCCGCTCCATCCGCAGGTGTATCTACAGGATCCTCACCGTCCTGTGCGGGTGCCGGAGTCGCCGGAGCCTCTCCTTCCTTCCACATAGGCAGTTCTACGGTGTCGATGACGGTACCGTCCTGCTTCATTGTAGCAAGATGCAGCTTACTCTGACTGCCGTTCTCGGAATAGTCATAGGTCTCAAACAGAAGGTAAATCGTATCTCCCTTTTTGGTCAGCAGATCAATATTCATATTGTCTGAATCCATATTGAGATCCAGCGCCTGTTCCTTAAATACATACTGTTTTGCAAGGCTGGCATCGGCCGCACTGCTGCCACCGTTTCCGTTCCCGCCGTTACCCTTTCCACAGGCAGTCAGACCTGCGATCATTGCCACGGTCAACGCGATACTGATCAGTTTTTTCCCTTTCTTTTTCATTCTCCCTCTCCTTTTCTTGTCTGTGTCTGTTGTTTTACGACTGCTGTTCCTCTTTTGTCTCCTCCGGTGTCTTCGGTTCCTCCGGCTCTTCCAAAGCTGCATCCGCAGGCTCTGTTTCCTCCGCCGGTTCATCCGTCAGCCAGGAGAATTCACTGTCAGCATAAGGGTCTTCCTCCAGCTCCCGTTCCAGTTCCTCCAGGACATCCCTCTCCCTGTGGGGGTGCTTTTTCTCCCTGCGGCGTTCCACCGCCCGTTCTGCCTTATCCTTACCGGTATGCCATACATCCTTCAATGTCCAGCCCTTATGACGCCACCAGTGTACAAAACACCAGATAACGGTCACTACCGGATATAATAACAGAAGCAGCATAACTACCGTAAGCAATGCAATAATGTCTTCATAGCCTCTCGCCAGATTCTCCCAGTAGGGGTAGATGATGGCTTTGCCGTTCATGGAACGTGTTCCGAAGGCAAGGATTGTTTTGATCCGGTTGGGCAGGGAATAACGTCTGCTGTTTTCCACGATCTCGACGTTTTTCTCGTCTATACCGATCCCTTCTTTTACTTTGCCGTAGGCGAACTCATCCACAGGGTTCGGCATAACGATCTCATAATGATTGATACCGTTGCTGGTCCCGTAGGCCTCCAGGGTCTCATAAGATACATAGACTACCGTGGAAGTTAAGCCTGCTGCCTTTTCCATTCTGCCCTGGGGTCTGCGTACCACTCCGGTCACAATGTGCGGGACATTGCCAATATATACGGTCATTCCCACCACATCATTGGAGCCGAACAGTTGCCATGCCGCATCCTGATCGATAATACAATAGTCCTGCATCAGATCGTTACCGGAAAAATAGGAGCCGGTGATCAGCTTTAGCGGATGGAACAGGAAAAAATCCCCTCCGATCCCAATCGCATTGGCATCCAGTGTATTCCTTCCGTTTACCAGGGTGATCTTACCGTCTGCGCTATAAGCATCCACCCAGAGTCTGGCACTTGGATTCTCTGAGGTCTCTGTAATAGAGGCCTCCTGCAGCACATTTTTCAGCGAATATTCAAAGCTTTGAATGGTATCCTCCGTCACTTCCGCTTTGGAGGAGAAAAAGCAGCTGATCTGTGCCACATCCTTTTTTTCGCTCCAGCGTCCGGCCATCTGCTGGGCGTCCTGCATATTGACCAGGTGATCACACCATAGATTCAATAGCAGGAACAGTAGGAAGGATACTGCCGCACTGCAATACCATATGCACTTTTTTTTACTCTGTATCTGCATCCGAAACATATAGTCTGTTTCTTCCTTCCTGTAAGATTAAACGCTTATGAATTATTTGCCAGTCTGACCAGCTTTCCTGCCTCTACCGGCTGGGTAGATGTCGTAATGACAAATTCATAGCCATATAAAGCTCCGCTCACTGCGGACTGGGTGTCATCACTTGCCAGTACCTCCACATCCACACGGGTTGCCACATAACGGTTACCTAAGGGGCTGCTCTTGGATTCCACGATCAGGATAAACTTGCCGTTACTATCCTCACGGATAGCACTGTTGGGTACGATCAGATCGTAATTGGCACTCTTCTGTCCTACGGATACATTTAAGGACTGTCCGGGTGTCACTTCATCTCCTGTGATATCAAAGGTCAACAGCTTCTTCTGTCCGGGATCTGTGGTATCCGGCTTGATGCTTGCCAGGGTAATATCCATATCACTGTATCTCCAGGAGTTCACCAGGTCTGCCTTATCTCCCACGGAAAGTCTCTTCGCCTGATCATTGGTCACGGAGAAGCTCATGGTAAAGCCCTTACCCTCCGGCTGCATGGTCACCAGTGCAGTATCCGGCTGTGCCTCGTCTCCTGCCTTGACTGTTACGCTGGTAATGGTTCCCGAAATGGGGGCTTCGATGCTGGCGCCTACCGCATTCTCCTGCAATTTTGCGATATCATCTCTCTGCTTCTTAAGGCTGTCTAACTGGTAATCCAGATTCAGCTCTGTGGAAATATCCTTCAATAGCTGTGCCTTAAAGTCCTGTGCTGCCTTCAGCTGAATATTTCGTTTATCCAGTTCGGTCTGCCAGTTCTGGGTCTGTACCGTCAGGGAGCTGGTGGTATTTGTTTTGCTGTTCTGCTTCTCTGCCAGTTTTTTGTTAGCTTCTGCTAGGGCGTTCACTTTATTATTATATGCTGTCACAGCTGCCGGATCTGCATTAATCTGCGCCTGCTTTTCGTCGATCAGTTTCTGATAGGTTGCACTGTTAACCACTGCCACATCGTACTCTTCCTTAGGTACCTGATTCTGACTGTCATTTCCGGATACGGAACTTAATATTCCCTCATTGTACTTTGCAATGGTGGCATCGCAGGCTGCCTTGGCTGTCTGCCACTCGCTGATCTTATCCTTTGCGATCTTGACCCAGTCATTGTTCAATGCTGCCTGGGCTTCTGCTACTTTTGCCTGTTCCGAGCTGGTGTCGGGAGCTCCGCCGGCATCCACATTCACCTGTGCAGTCTTTAACTGATTGATAGCTGTCGTAGCTTCATCCACCTGCTTCTGCCATTTGTCTATTTCCGCTTCCGCTGCTACGATCCGGCTCTGATAGGCATTGAGGGAAGACACATTGCCGTTCTGCACATTTTGGAAGGCGGAATTGGAAATATCCCCGGACAGAAGCGCCAGTTCGAAATCCAGCATTGCCTTATCCAGTGCTGCCTGGGCATCGGTCAATTCCTTGCTTTCCTTATCCTCCAGTAACAGCAGGGGGGCTCCCTTCTCCACCTTATCCCCGGTCTTCACCAGGACACTGGAGATCGTACGGGTTTCCGCTATCTTCACATTATAGGGATCTCCGCTCTCCACCGTGCCGGTTCCGCGGATCTTCGCCGTGATGGTGCCGGACTGTACATATTGTGCCGCCACCTCCGGAAGGGAATAGTTCATAAATGTGTTGGAGAAAAATGTCAGCACTAACATTACAGACAAGAATATAATGGCTGCATTTTTTACCCATTCTCTTCTCTTTTTTCCACCGTTCTCGTTCATCTTGCTTCTCCTCTATACTTCTCTTTCTATCTGTACTCCGACAGTCGGATCCATGCCGGTATATCATCAAAAATCAGTGATCCTAGCCTTTGACACCGCCCTGGTAGGTAATTCCGTCTACCAGATATTCTTCTCCATAGAGAAATACCAAAAGGCTGGGCACCATGTAGATCGTAGCCACGGCGAATGCCAGTCCGATCTCTCCGGAATTGATCTTGCTTAAGAATACGGACAAGGGATGCGTCTCCGCATCGGATAACAGGATCAGCGGCTGTTCCACCATATTCCAGTAATCGATAAATACAAGAATGGCTGCGGAACACAGCGCTCCTTTGCACAACGGCATACAGATCAGCCGATAGATCTGCCACTCTCCGGCACCGTCAATCTGTGCCGCCTCCATGACCCCCACAGGAATTCTCTTCATGAACTTCGTCAGCAGATAGACTGCAAAGGGTGAAAAGATCCCGGGCAGCCAGATGGCCCAGTACGTATTTAATATATTCAGCTTTTCCGCCACCAGATAATTTGGTACCAGCGTTACCTGATACGGCATCAGCATCAATATCACATAAGAGAAAAATACCAATGACCTCAGCTTCCCCGAGTACCTGGCAAATCCATAAGACGCCAGCGATGCCACGATCAGCTGAAACAGCACGATCGGTCCCACCAGGATCACAGAATTCCAGAATTTCAGCAGATATTCCGGGCTTTTCAAAAGTACCGTAGTATACTGGCTGAAGGATACGATATCCGGTATAAATTTCAAATTCACTTTTTCGGAAATATAGACCTTGCCGCCCTTATCATTCGTGGCAAATACCGAACCATAGTTCGCTGATATCTCCGAAGATGACATGAAAGAATTGGTGATCGTCAGGACGATCGGCATCAGAAACAGTATAGCAAAAAAGGCTGCGATCACTGTTGCTATGCTGATGCGCATATTCTCAAATATCTTCTTTCTCTTCTTGAACCGGATCGCCCTTCTAAGTTCAGGCGGAACAGTTTTTTTAAGCTTCTGCTCCATCAGCCTTCCACATCCTTTCCGAAATGATTTTCCACTGCGAACAGAAGTCCGATGATCACGACCATGACGAGAGACATCAGTATCGCTGCTGCAGACAGCGTCTGATAATCCAGACTCTTGAACTTATTGTTCATGAAGTGCTGCAGCATATAGATGGAATCGTAAGGATAATCCGTTGTCAGCAGATAGATCTCACGGAAGATCTTAAAAGAGCTGATCAGGGACATGATCGTCACAAACAAAAAGGTGGAAGACAAATACCGGATCTTAATATAGAAAAAGGTCTGTAACGATGTGGCATTTTCCAGTCTCGCCACCTCCAGCAGATCCCTGGGTATGCTGGCAAGTGCTGCCATAAACAGGATCATATTATATCCCAGGTTCTTCCATAGGAATAAAATGACGATTACAATAATGGAGTAACCAGACTTCAGCCAGTCGATCTTCTCCACACCGAAGACTCCCAACAGATCATTGACCGCACCGTTATAATGGAACAATACCTGCCAGATCAATACAATGGATGCCACCGGCACCATCATGGGACTTAAGAAAAAGGTACGAAACTGACTCCGGAAAGGAAGCTTTGATTCCAGTACCACTGCCAGAAGCAGGGACAAAACCACGGCTAACGGCACCGCAATCGCGGAAAATACCACTGTATTATGCACTGCCGTACGGAATGCCGCATTTTTTATTACACTTACAAAGTTGTCTAAAAATACAAAGTTCATGCTGATAGGGTTATCCACCAGCGAATAAAATATCACAACCAGAAAAGGAAGAAAAAAGAAAGCAAGTACTCCAAGAAAGCTTGGGACTATAAAAAGCCCCGAGCTCCTCTTGAGTTTCCGCATTCTCTTATCCAATTTGTGATGCCGCTTCCGCTTCTGATCCACCTGCTGCCTGCTCACGATAATCAAGCCTTTCCTTATCTGTTTTCATTTACATAGACCTGTACACGGCTCTGAATGACATTCGCTACATCCGCTACAGATTTCTGACCTTTGAAGAATGCTTCCGCTTCCTCCGTGATGATATTTGTGATCTCATCATTACCGGTTGCGCTGGAAGGCTCAGCCACGCTGATCAGATCTTTAAGAATATCGATTTCTTCCTCGGTAGGAGTGTGATAGGTGTACTCCCAGTCTCCGTAGCTGATGCCGGAAGTACCGTCCTCCGGAATCGGATTCCCGTTCTCATCCAGGATCTGCTCACCGTTTTCATCTGTCATATATGTCACATTCAGTGCCTTCTCCACCATATCATCCAGTGCAGACTTTCTGGCGGGAAGTCCATAGGAATATAAATCATCAAACGGCTGATTCAGATAATTCTCAATAAATGCCCATGCCCCGTCCTTGTTGGAGGATTTGGCGGTAATCGCATACAGCTCACTGGCCTGCATATAAGTACCGCTGCCACCGCCGGAGGTAGGATATCCGATATAGGTTACCGGCTCGCCGAACATAGCTTCCTCCTCCTGAATACTGTTCAGCTGATAGATGCCTGTCATATTTAACAGCACTTCACCGGACTGGATCTTCGCCGGTGTAGATCTGTCGTCATTCTGCCAGTCATACTCTTCGGGGAAGGTATTGACAAATTCCAGTACTTTCTGGAAATCTTCCGAATCAAAGCTGCACTTTCCCGTCTCCCAGTCAATATAGCTGTCCAGATCATAGGCTAACAGTGTGTACAGCATACCGCTCTTGGTCATGCCCTCGAACAGGGAAGCACCTTCATGCTGGCCTGCATAGGCTATAATATCGTCAATGGTCCAGCCCTTCTTATCGCCTACTTCGGAGGTCTTACCGACGATCGTGTTTAAGGTGAAGCTCTTCGGAATTCCCACCAGTTTTCCGTCAAAGGTATAACTGTCTACAATATTCTCAAAGAAATCGTCCTTGCTTAATACACTGCTCTTCTCCAGATAGGGTGTCATATCCTCAAATACACCCTTGGAAGCCAGTTCCTTGACATCCAGGTTGGACAGATCCAGGATATCCGGGCACCCGGCTCCGGAGGTAATATCATTGTTCATGGCTGTAATGCCATCCGCCCAGGAAGTTTCGGTCCAGTTATTATCATCGATATATGTTTTAATATTGACATGATATTCATTACTCTGCTTGTTGAAAGCTACGGCTGCTGCCTGAAGGCTCTGGGAGGTATACAGGGTTCCGATCGTGATCTGGGACTTCTGTGCCACCTCACTGGCCTTGGTTCTGGTCAGCTTCACCAGGTCAGTTTCCCCTGTGTTCCAGTCATTGACCACTGCCAGGATCTTACCATCTGCGGTGGCTGCTGCATAGGTAACATAACTGCCGTTAATATCACTGTCCAGCCAGCTCAGTATTTCGGTAGTCTTCTGGTCTGCGAGACTATAATCATACAGGGCAGTATCCGTATTCACCAGGAGATCATTGTCTATTCCGGCACATAATCCTCCGTTGCCGTTTGTGTTCGGAAAGTTATCATATGTCTGTCCCAATGCTTTGCCGTCAAAGTCGATCTGGGATAGCTTCACATTGCCGGATTGATCGTAATAAGCCAGGTATACCTTGCCGTCTTTTGCTTTTCCCATGCCCTGGATCCACTGGCTGTCCGTCTGCACAGCTCCCTGAAATTGTCCGTCACTGCCAAACAGCCGGATCAGTGAATCAGAGCTGATATAAAATCTGCCCTGGTCGTCCAAGCACATGCTGCCCACATAGGAATTGTTCTCATCCTGTTGCATGATATCTGTGATATCCTGTGCCATCAGCTCCGTACCGGATGTATCGTACTTGTGCAATACCGTCGTCTGCTGTGTATAAGCGTCATCACCTTCTGTGGCATTCCACTCAAATTCCGCAGTATAAATATTACCTTCCGCATCTGCCTGCATGGAATAGATTCCACCGCCGTCCGCATTAATGGTGATCGGCAGGTCCTCCCTGGAACCGTCTGTCAGCGAATAAGCTCCAATCACGACCTTGCTCTCACCGGAAGCTTCATCCCATTGGTAATTTGTATAATACAGCTTATCCCCCTGTACTGTCATGTTACTGTAGCTGGAATTCGTATTATCGTCCAGCTCCAGATATTCGGGAACATATACATATTCCTTCTGTTCTGTCTGTCCCCCCGGATTCGATCCATCCTGCTTACCGCAGGCTGCAAGTGACATTGCCATAACGGATGCCAGTGCGATCGCGGTTGCTTTTCTGCCCCTTAAATTTTTTCTCATATATTTCTCTCCTCTTTTACAGCCTATTTTTGGCTTATTTTTTTATATTTCCAATATGCCGGATTTGTCAGCCAACTAAAAAAAGAAGAAGCTTACGCCTCTTCTTTAAGTATTTTTTTTGCTTTTTTAACATGTTGTTCCTGAAGTCCACCCTCAGACTCATTATTTACGAAAAAATCCGTCTTGACAAGATGGCCGCCAAGGCCAAAGCTTTCATAATGTTCTTCATCAAAATCATCATCCAGTGAGACGTAATTTTTGACCAAATCTTTATTATCAGCCAGCCATGCATCAATTTCTTCTGGCCGGTTTGATAATATCATCGGCGTTACATCCATAATCGTCATTCCGTATTTTGCGAGACACGATTCAAGATATTTGTACATTGAATGAGGGGCTTTCATTTCA
>ERZ779649.1150-NODE-1150-length-15973-cov-26.809712_pt1 | contig 15973 bp, 8 predicted proteins | sample MGYA00511882_ERZ779649 | MGnify/ENA primary metagenome ERZ779649 (study PRJEB29588, sample SAMEA2157793) | human gut metagenome | biome: human gut; feature: human-associated habitat; material: faeces | place: Denmark | collected 2008/2010 ... | reverse complement strand
GAGGCAAGTCCTCACGGAGGCAACCTTGTTGCTGCTGTCAATGACATCTGAGTGCAGCCATTAGATACATGTGATGTACTTGAACTCTGCGTAATTCTGATTATCCGTGGGAGCCTCGCAATTCGCCGCGGGCAATACCGCTGTCCGGTCACTGTTCAAAAGGAGCAACAAGGCATCTTCAGATGCCGGGCCGGAGTTGGCGGGCAGGGCAGCCATGAGGCGATGGAAAGCCCGGAGGTCCTGATGTGCCCCCTTGAAAAGGGGGTTAGGGAGATTAAGATAAGCAGGCTATGCCGCTGACTGGCTTTTGCGGCTTTCTTGTGTTGATTGAAATGAAATTTCTGTATGCGCGACTGATTTTTCGCTCCTACGCGCCAGCAAAATGCTTTTTTGGTAAGGGAAAGATGTCGGTGTTATGAGAAGGATACAGGTCTCCGCCGGCTATTACGAATTTTATTATATCTGCTTGCGGTGGTATTTCCGAACCAATGAGCATATCGCCAAAGCTGCAAAAGAACTTGTAACTTATTGAATTATAAATTATTATATGGGTTTAAGCCTGTTTCTCAATATGCTCACTCCCATAAAAAAACAGGGTGATGAGCATATTTACATTCCGCTTTAAATCGGCATAATCGATTGGATGTCAGTTTGTTATATAAGTATTTACGGGTTCGTCAGGATGCTCATTGGTTCAGAAATCACCTATGACGATGCTCTTTTTATCCTCTATGAAGTTCGCGTCATAGGCAATCACGCAGATGGAGACATGGTTCTTCTGAAGAAATCGTGTCACGAAATTACGCTGCTCAGCTATCCATCGACAAGAGGATGTCCTGCACGGCATCTGATGATGCCTTGTCAATTTCGTTCAAAAAAACGTTTTATGCAGCACAAAGTACGCACTAAGAAATGCAAATCAACCGGGATTTTACGTTGAGCCAGGGTTTTCCCCATGACCCAAAACTCAGATAAGGGACTACCACAAACAAAGAAAGGACCCACCAACACTACTGACCGCTCAAGTAGGAACTTAAGACTTCATGTTGCATAGATCCGTTCTCTTATGCAAAAATATACATTTTTTTCTAAAATACAAAATTAAATATTAACACATGAACGGACACGAAAATAATGTGGCAGCGGACTTGCCGCTGCCACGTGGTCAGTAAAAGTTATGTGTCCAGTCAAATCACTATATGACTTTCATTTCCTGTTCTGTAACGTAAACACCTGAAAGGCTGCAGGTTGCAGAGCCGGTATTGGTCAGGCTCGCCTTTATTGAGGCGGCAGACCATCTGGCTGCGATTGCACCTCCGACAGCACTTGCCGACGTGTTTCCGAGGACGTTGAGAGTAACAGTAACTTTACCGGAGTTGGAAACTTCTCCGCTTACCACCGTACCGGAATTGATCGCGAATCCGACCGCGCCGCCTGCCAGAAAATTGCCGGTATTGTTGTCAAGTTTGATGGTCAGGTCACCTGCATTCTTTACATTTCCTCCGCTCTTCCAGAAGCCTGAGAATGCACCTCCGCACCAGCAGTTTTTGACTGTGCCGCAAGTGATGCTGACATCACCGTCAGAGCCGTTTTCAATATTGGTGACGGAACCGGACTGGTCATAGCCGACCACTCCGCAGACATAGACCACACCGCTCTTGTTGCCGACATAGGTCACTGGGGCGTTGTTCGTGCATTTATCCACAGAATTATTGGCAATGGCAGCAACGCCGCCGACTTGGATAGCGTTTGCTTCTCCGACATTGACCTCAACTGCACCAGTATTGCCGCAGCTTGAAATGGCATTGTACATCTGGCCTGCGACTCCTGCCGCATCTACGGTATTGCCTTTCTCGCAGTCCGCCTTGATTTTGCCGGAGTTGTTGCAGTCGGTCACCGCACCGTTGGTGGAACCGGCCACACCGGCGATCCAGAGATGCTTTGAAGGATACTTAGGAGCCGAGAATGTAACCGCTCCGGAATTGTTGCATTTGGTAATCTTCGCGGAACTGTTGTTGAAGCCCACGACACCGGCCACGATTACACCCTGATCCACATTGGCGGAGCTGATGGTAAAGGAAACCGGTGCGAAATTGTCACAGGAGAGCACTTCGCCACCTTTGACATATCCTGTCACACCGCAGACAGACATGTAATTGTCCGTCTTGTGGTCGTCAAGCTGGACAGTGATTACTCCGTGGTTGTCACAGTTGTTGAGACTTGACCCGATCAGTGAGCCTACGACTCCGGCATAACCGCCGAATATGCCATCCTGAGCGCTTTCTGCTACGCAAGAGGAGGCTTTGAGCGTCAATGTACCATAATTGGTGCAGTTCTCAAGCGTTGAAGCCCCGGCAAGACCAATCAGGTTACCGGCATTGACCAGCGGGGTATTTCCTGCACCTTCCGCCATCTTCACATTGACACGGTTGGTCACATTCGTCACGGTAGCTGATGCTGAGGATGATGCAAGTACGCCGAAGGCCACCGCATCAGCCGGGATGGTGGCATTTCCTTCCAGAGTGACGTTCTTTACGATTCCTTTCAGGCTCCCGAACATAGGCACATCAGTATTAATGCCGGAGATTTTGTGATTCTGTCCGTCAAATGTGCCGGAGAAAGATTCCGCTGAAGCGTAGGACACGCCTGTAAGGTCGATGTCGGCGTCAAGTTTGTATTGATCTGAAGCATTGGCATCCTTTGCACCGGCAAGGAAATCCTTGAACTGCTGTGCTGTAGAGATGGTCTTCTCCTGAGGAGGTACAACAGGGCTGTCGAGTTTGTCAAGCCATTTGAAAAGGGCGTCCGGCCAGTCCGGCCAGCTTCCGGTTGCGTGGGAGTTGTCGTTATAGACATGCACCTCATAGTTAGGATGATTTATGGCACGGAGAGCATCCCCCATAGCCTTGCCATTGTATTCCTGAGGAACTGTAGAGTCTCCCGTACTGTAGGAAACATAGGTAGGAGGCGTATCCAGGGACACGTGCTTTTCATTACAGTATTTGTCGATCTCCTCCTGTGAAGGATTACTGCCGAGCCAGTAGAGCAATGTACCTTCGTGGGTCTTGCCCGGTGTAAGTGTCACGACAGGGTAGATGAGTATCTGGAAATCAACGTCTGCATGTCGGGTCTGACCGATGTATCCTGCGAGATGTCCACCAGCGGAGTTGCCGATAAGACCGACCTTCTCATATCCTCCCCACAAAGCCTTGTTCTTCAAGGCCAGGTCGAGCGCCGCATTGGCATCCTCGAGAGAACGGTCCCTGAGCAGGCCCTTGTTCGGAAGGGTGAAGTAGTCCACGATAAGGGTGACGTCAGAGCCGCGGAAGTCCTCGATCACGCTGGCGATACCGCCCGCATGATGTACAGCATAGCCGCCTCCAGGATAGAGAATCACGCACTTGCTGTTTTTCTTGTTGGCATAATATACTTCCAGATAGCCCTGCTCGGACGTCTTCACTGTCACGCGACCGTCTTCATCCACCTCATATTCAGAACCGAGTCGGCCGGCAGCAAGAACCTGTCCTGCTGCAACGGCGTTGGACTTGGATGTGGATTTCTCGAACACGACATCATTGGCATCGATGGTCTTGAATGAGAATCCGTTCCCGAATGTCTGAGGAATGACAGGAATGTAGTAAGTACCGCCTTGGGTGGTATTTATGGTGATTTTGTCAGAAGGCTTCAGACTTTTCAGAGACCATTTGCCTTCTGCATCAAAGGTGAGGCTGAGGGACTCCGCGCAAACACCGGTTCCGGTAAACTCCACTTTCCTGGCCTTTGCAAGTTCAAACTCAATGAAGCCGAGTACATGATGATAGCGGAGTTCCGTGTCAGGAGTCATACTTACCAGAATGTCTGACGAGGCGAAACTTCCGTCAAAACTGCTTCCCATCGGGAAAGTCATCTGTTTCTCACCGGAATTGAAGACTACGGCATCAACCACAGATTTAGGGCCGGCGATGGAATAATACGGGCCGGCACCCAGATTCTTTGTAGCGAACTCGAAGTCATTGCATTGAGCGTCAATGGTAAAAGAGTCGCTTGCTCCGGAGGCATCGAATACCTTCACCACATCTCCCTTGCTCCAGGAGACAGTGGCAACTCCGTCATAGACAGTCTTAGTCTCTTCCAACGAGCACTTGAAGACAAGGGCCTCGGAATCAGGCCTGCCGTTTTCAACAGGCTCGATTTCACGGCTGCAGGAGAAAGCGCCCAGCAGCAATGCCGCAGCACTCAGGATATTTGTTATACGTTTGTTCATTTCTATCTTATTGATATTTTACAGAATGGCTTACCAGTTGATTTCTCCTCTGGAGACTCCGTCTATGTTGTTGCCTCTGACCACAGTAAAATCATCTACGAGAATGATACCTTCCTTGGTCGTGCGGAGTTCTACCGCATCACCAGGCTTGAGTGTAGTCTTGAATGTATGCACGTGTCCCGTGAAGTCACATTTGTATTCTGACTCTGAAGCACCCGGAGTGAACGGAAGCAAAGCCTCGGATGAGACTGCTCCTATGGTCTCCCATTTCTTGCTTTCCGCACGCCATACATTGACCTGAAGCGTGCCGGAGAAATTGTCCTGAGGACGCACACGGGCCACTGCAGAGAATGAAATCGTACATTCCGAACCGGCCGCATCAACTCTGCCGGAAGGAATCACCGGAGTGCAGACTATTGTCGAACCATTGTCGGCACCGTCCAGGCCGACCATTCCCATGAACGGACGTGCCCAGCGGCCGAAAATCCAGCCTGCGACATCACCGGTAATCGCATTGACAGAGCCTTTGGCACGACCTATCAGATAACCGCCTGTATTATTGCCTGAAGTACCGTCCACATGCTTGCCGTCTGACGTGAGATTCCAAGTATTGGTCTGGTGCTGGCCTTCTCCGTGAGGATAGAATGCAAAACCGATGGACTTGTTGCGATTAGGATGATTCCATGGAATCCAACATCCTCCAAGAGCCGTACCTGCGATGCTTCCGGCAGGAACTGCGCCAGGCGCCCAGGCCTTGTAGTCTGACTGCACGCAGAAGTCATTGAAACCGGTATAGAACACGGTCCTCTCATCCAGAGCCCTCTCATTGTCAGTAGCCATAGCGACAGGCTGCGACCATTCAGATGTGCCGAATGAATTTGTCAATGTCACGTTAGCCTTGCCCAACCCATTCTTCATGGATATCGAATTGAGCGTCCTTATGCGCACGTAGTAAGTGGTAGCAGGATAAAGGCCTCCGATGGACACTCTGGTAGGAGTAAGGTAATTGACACACTCGAGTCCGTCCTGAAGCTGTGACGTATGGCCGAAGTATGAGCTGTTGCCGAAACATGGATTTATCATCTTCTGTCCGTCATAAGGCACGAAGTCATAAACCGGCTTGGTGCAGGCCTCGTCCTCGAAAATCTGAACCTGGTATGCCTGGTCATAACCTGTAATTCCGTTTCTGCAAACTGCATCCCAGTCAATGCAGAGGAATGTGGTACCCGTGCTGACATCACTCTTGCGCAAGCCCTTGGTCTTCAGGTCAACGGTTGAAGAAGCAGATGAATATGCATTGTAAGCCTCAACTTTAAAACGGCATTCTGTGCCTTGCGGAAGCCCCTTGGCCGTGAAGCTGCATTCATTGACATCACCGGCAAGTACGTCATTGACATAAACCTTGTAGCCGTCGGCACTTTCGATAGCATCCCAAGAAAGATGCGCGTCAGTGAAGGCAGCGACAGCATTTTTCAGAACCGGTGCTGTGACTTTCGGACTGAACACATTGCCCAACTGGACGACTTCACCCGGATTTACAGTCAGCGGAGAACTGAAGGTGTTGCTGAAAGCCGCGCCTCCCTTGAAGGTAATGTCCACCACGAATCCTTGCTCATATACGCCCGGAAGGATCTCAACGCTATAGATGGCGTTCGAGAACACATCCCCCTCCTGCGGAGTGATACTGATGCTCTCAGCTTCCCCGCCGGCAGTGACATCCCTACTGTAAACATCTACCGTCGCAGTCCCTGCAATTGTTTTTTTGTCAATGCTGGTGAGCTTGAGGGATTCAACATCCTCTGCAAGCATATTGAAATTAAGATAGGATGCAACAGGACTGAAGACGAGCGAGGTCTCAAGAGCCTGTGCGAAAGCCACTTGTGGAACCGCAGGCAATTCAGCGCCGTCAGCAATCAGGTATGCCTTCTGCTCAGCAGGAACAGTGCGGGTAGCCTTGCCTTCTGAGAAAGCATCAAACGCTGTTGACGGATAAAGGGCATAATACATGTCACACGGGTCATAGGACTGGCCGGTGAGTTCTGCTCTCAGGCCCTCCACAGAACCTGGCTTGAAAACATTGGCTTCGTGAGTTGCTACATTGTCATAGACAAGCACATCACCGTTCCATACGGAAGAACGCGAAGCCCCGAGTCTCGCCTGAAAGGTGGTTTCAACAAGAACCGTGTCCACCTTTTTGTCTCCTTTCTCAGGCCTTGCGTTCGGTGTAGGGGCTGAAACCTCTCTTTCACAAGCAAATATTGAAATGGTTGCCAGCATCAAAGCTGACAGTTTGACAATATTATTCATAGAATATCTTTATTTCGTATTTGTTTTCATTTTCCTGGGAATATTTCCAGGTGTTGCGGCATCCGCATGAATCACCCGTCTCAATGAGGGAGCCTGAAGCGAAATTGTCTGTATGTACAGGACCGGATTTGGTTTCAGCAATCTTCCAGGTAGGACCTGCAGTCTTCGCCTCTGACGGGAATCCGGTCTTGGTAGAAGGCCAACCGTCACCCCAGACGATTTCGTCCATTGACATGCAGCGGCCGTCGTACTTGTTGCCTGCCCAGTAATTGTGGTAGCACATCCAGTCCTTGCCTTTGTCATCAGTGACGATTCCGGCATTGTGTCCGGTACCGGCGAAATAACCTGAAGCAGGACCGCTGAGAATCGTATTGGCCTCGCTGTCGAAAGCGGAGTTTCTGGTGGACATGAGATTGCCGTCCTTGCCCTCATACGGGCCGAGCACATTCTTCGAGCGGCCTACGACGACATGGTAGGTACTGTTCGCACCCTCACAGCAGGAGCCTTTCGAGCCGAAACAGTAGTAATAGCCGTTCTTGTAGTGGACATAGGTACCTTCCAGGTCATAGGCAATGAAGACCTTCTCCGCGCCGGGCGCGATTGCAAGACCGTCAGAGGTAAGCTGGATCGCCCATATTCCGGAGTCGCTTCCGAAACTTCCCCAGAAAAGGTAATAGTCACCGGTGACTTCGTCGCGGATGACATCCGGGTCAATGGAGTTCGAAACGTGCTGGGACGCATAGTCCACGAGTTTGCCGTTCGAATCGGCCAAAGGATTGATATCCTTGACATTGGTCCATGTGAACGGGCCTGTCGGACTGTTGGAGACAGCTACGCCGCAGGCACTCCTTTTAGGATCGTCCCAATGTCCTTCGGCATAATAGAGGCAGTAGCGCCCGTCTATATATTCAAGATCCGGCGCCCAGATTCTGGTGTCAGGGACCCACTGAGGTCTTTCCATTCCGCCGAATGCATTTCCTACGAGTTCCCAGTTCACCATATCCTTGGAACGGTAAACAGGCAGGTAAACCACGTCGGAAGTACCGCTCACGCCGTTCTGGGTGCTGTAGGCATAGAAATATCCGGTCCTTTCCCTGTCATCGAAAACTGACGGGTCTGGAGCATTGTTTCTGATCACCGGGTTCATGTACGTCGTGGTCATGAAGCCGTCCGCGCCGGTGTCCGGTTTTATAGGACGCTCATCGATGATTTTCTCATGGCATGATGACAGTGACGCAAGCGCGGCGACTGTCGCTATTGTATATAATATTCTGTTCATTGTATTGACATTATATGATTAGTCTCTCCAACCTTCGTTCTGGACCAGGCTCGGATTCATCTCACGCTCCTTGGCAGGAATAGGCCAGGTCTGGACGTAATCCCCGAGGGAGTACCAAGTATAGGTCTTTGTACCCCAGATCTGCATAAGTCCGTTGGTGTTCATCTCTCCGTTCTGGCCGGATGAATGGTCACGGAACTTCTTGTCGAGCCATGTTCCCCAACGGAGTTCATTGTAATACATGCTGTCCTCTCCGGCGAGTTCCCAGTAGAACTCGTTGCGGATACGCTCGCGCATGTCTTCCTGACCTTTCACTTGCGTGAACTCATTGGTATTGAGAAGGATATGCTTGGCACGGGAACGGACTGCATTGACCATTTCCACGGCCTCGTCAGTGCGGTTCAGTTCGTTGAGACACTCGGCCCTGCGGAGAAGAATCTCGGCGTAGCGGCAGAGAATGAGGTCTTCCTCGTACACCCAGCGGATAGTGTTCTCGATTCCTTCCGGAACATATTTTCTCCACAGATAGTAGAACATGGAGTTCGTGTCAGTACGGATATCACGTGAAGAAGCGCCGTCAGAACGGTATGGCCATCTGAGTGTAAAGGTGTAAGGAACACCGGCGATACCTCCGTAATACTCTGAATATGGAGTGATTACAGACATCTTGAGACGAGGGTCACGATTGTCGTAAGCCGCCTTGATACGGTTCTCGTTCTTGTGAGGCTCGTATTTGCTCATATCTGCTCCGTATGCGGTCATGTTTGCTATCTCGCCAGTTGACATCTCGTTGCGGAGGAAGAATACCGAACGCTGCTCCGGAGTCATATCATTCCAGCCCGGGCAATAATCCTCCCAATTGAACTTGCTGCCGTCAGCATTCTCGAATGACTCCACAAAGGCAGGATTAGGAAGATAGTTGTTCCACGCACCGCTTGTCACTCCAGTACAACGGTTTCCGAACAGGACTGCACGGTTGTTTCCCATTCCGTCCTTCTGGGTCATCCTGATTGAGAAAATCATCTCGTCACACTGTTCATTGGCCGGCTTGAGGAGCTGCTTGAAGCTGTCGTTACCTGCGCCCTTGTAGAGTGAGAATCCCATCGGTTCAAGAGCCTCGAAATCATCCAATGCCAACTGCCAGTACTGGGCCTTGTCACCTTCTCCGCGGGCAGCGAGGAACTGGTAGGCCTGGCCTCTGTACGCAAGAGCAACAGCCCTGCTTACACGTCCGTAATCAGACGAGCCGGCAGTGTAGCGGTCAGGAAGATTCTTTTCTTCAACGCAATCCGTAAGGTCCTGAATGACAGCATTCCACACATCCTGTTCAGAAGAACGCGGACGGGTGGCGTTGGTCGCATTCTCTATGTATTCCAGATAAAGAGGAACTCCACGGTAGAGGACATTGAGGTTGAAATACCCGAATGCTCTGAAGAACTTGGCCTCAGCCTTGAGTCTGCCCTTTTCTTCAGCGGTCATGTCAGGCACCTTGTCAATGTGGCTGATGATATCGTTTGCGCGGAAGATGAAGGTATAATAGTACTTGTACATGTTCGAGAACACGCTGCTTGACGGTGTTCCGTCACCATAGCAGACTTTCTGGTTGTGATACCAGTTCTTGTCCGTGTCCATCACGGAAGAGTATGCCTCGTTCATTACTTTCCAGTTGTTCTCGCTGTCCGAAGCGGAGGCACGGACATACAGTTCGTTGTACACTCCGTTCACAGCCTGACGGGCAAGAGTCGCCTTGTTCCATACGTTGGAAGAACCCACCTGATAGGTACTTTCCAGATCGAGTGACTGGCAAGATGCGAAGGAAACGGCGGCAAATGTGAATATCAATAAAACTTTTTTCATCTTTTCAATACATATTAGAAGGTTATGTTCAGACCGCCCGCATACTGGCGCATGGTTGAGTAACCGGCTGTAGAACGCATTTCAGGGTCCATGCCCGGGAATTGGGTGATTGCGAAAAGATTCTCTCCGCTGACATATATTCTGACTTTCTGAAGAAGGATTTTCTTCGTGAGCCTCTCAGGAAGTGTGTATCCGAGCGTGAAGTTCTTGAGCTTCAGGTAGTCTCCCTTGCACAGATGCAGAGAGGATGTCTCATCGGACTGGCAGGATGTCAGGTTGACAAGACGAGGCTGCTTGGAATTGATGTTGGTACGCGGATCATCCGGATTCTTCGGATCGAAGAAATAGTGGTCTTTTGCCACTGATTCAGGAATGGCGTAACCGTAGATGGTGTTGGAGGAGTTGCTGGCCTGTCTGTAATAATACAGAGAGAACCCTGCTGCGCCTGCCCAGCTCATAGAAAAGTCAATGCCTTTCCATCCGGCAGAGAACTGCAGACCGAAATTGACCTTCGGAGTCGTGGAAACGTTCTGGAATACAGCATCATATGAGTTTCCGTAGAGTCCGTCTCCGTTGGCATCCGCATAAATGTACTCACCATACCAGATCTTCTGCTTGCCGATGCCCTGCTGAGGGTAGAATGAATATCCTGCATCCATCATGGCGCGGAGCCACTCCATATCATTTGTTGTACGGATCATACCGTCCACAGGACCTCCGTTGATATCAGGAGTGCCGTCTGCATTCCAATACTTGCCGGAACCCTTGTAGGTATCCATCATGTAGAATTCATCTATCATGTGTCCTTCGACAACTCTTGTGGAACCGCCTGTGGAAACGTCTCCGATATTGGTCTTCCATACACGGTTGCCTTCAGCGTCAGTTTCCCATCCCTGTTTGAGTTTGCCTTTGTAACGGCTCACCCTGTTCTTGTTGTAGGTCACGTTACCGCTGATATTGTAGTAGAAATCCCCTACGGTGTCTCTCCATCCGAGTTCGACCTCGACTCCCCTGTTGGTCACGGCCGCGATGTTCTGTCTCGGAGCGCTGGCATTACCCATCACCATATACATGGACGGTGTGTAGAGAATGCCGCTTGTGACCTTGTCGTAATAGTCCACGGTACCGGTAAGCCTGTTCTTGAACACGCCTAAATCGATTCCGACATCAGCTACGGAGGTTGTTTCCCAAGTCAATGCATAGTTCTTGATGGAAGTGATTGAGATACCGTTTGTTATGTCGTCCGTACCGAAAACGTAATTGGTGGTTCCGTATGTGGACTGCCAGTCGTAGTTGCCGATGGAGTTGTTTCCAAGACGGCCCCATGACGCACGCACCTTGAGATTGTCGAAAATGTGCGCGTTCTTGAGCCAAGGCTCGTCACTGATACGCCATCCTGCTGACACTGAAGGGAAAAATCCCCATCTGTATTCAGGAGCGAAACGCGAAGAAGCATCTGCGCGGAGGTTCGCCTCGAAAAGGTATTTGCCTGCGAATGCGTAATTCACACGACCGAAGACAGAACGGGACGCGTACTCGGTACCGTAACCGCCAGAGGCATAAGGAGTTGCCACGGCATTGAGATCTCCTACTGAAACATCCTGAAGGCCACGTTTCGTAGCGCTGAAATCACGATACTTGAAGTGGCTCATCTCGTAACCTACCATGGCCGCAATGTCATGTTTGCCTACAGTCTGGTTGTAATTGAGCACTGAAGACAGCTTCACGAAATTCTCCCTCTTGTTGTACATGTAGGAATACAGTTCGGACGGATCTGCAGGGGCAATCACATAGGTATCATTCTGGAAGTCATACTTGCCGATACCGGTGTTCACGCTCTGCTCCTCCTGGCGATAGTCCTTGTAATAAAGGTCAGTGTTCCAGTTGAAATACTTGAGGAACTTCACCTGCGCATACCAGTCTGAAAAGATCTGGGTGTTCTTGGTATAGCCTCTGGATGAGTTCATATCCACGAGAGGGTTGTGAGACTGAGGATCCTGTCCATAAGCCTGCGGACCGCCATAGAGGTCAAGAGACTTCGAATACGGATAAATGTCCGGAGTCATCTTCTGAGTGTCAAGCGAATAGAGGGAACCGACATTGCTGCTTTCCTGATCGGTATTGTAGCCCCAGATGCGGGCACCAATCTTGAGCCAGTCAGTTATCTGTCCATAGACATTCACCCTGCCGAAATAGCGCTTGTAACCGGTATTGTCGATGATACCAGGATTGTCAATGTATGAGAGCGACACATTGTAGCCCATCGATTTTACCTTGCCGCTTGCAGAAAGCGTGTGCTTCTGCATAATCTTGTTCTTGTAGATCACATCCCACCAGTCCGTGTTAGGATATGCCATATAGTTGTAGTAACCGGACTCAGCACGTCCCCATGGGTTTTCCTTTGCCTTCAGCCACTCGTCTATCACACCCTGGGAGAACTGGGCCACTCCGCCGATATTCGTACAGGACTCGTTGTAGAGGCGCATGTACGTAGCCATATCCGACACTGTATGGATGACCTTGAACGGTTCGTCATACGAAAGAGTCAAGTCATAGCTGATTTCAGCCTTGCCGTCGGAAGATGAGCCGTTCTTTGTGGTGATGAGGATGACACCGTTCGCACCCCTGTTACCGTAGATGGCACATGACGCGGCATCTTTCAGCACATTGATGGAAGCAATATCGGAAGGGTTCACATTGCCCACACCCTGCTCCATACCGTCCACAAGGACAAGAGGTCCGGCAGAATTGAGGGTACCTGTACCACGGACAAGCATCGAGAAGTCTTCCTCGTAAGGATTACCTGAGCCCTGCATCACCTGAAGGCCCGGCATCGTGCCGAAAAGGGCCTGGGTGGCATTGAACATCGGGCGCGACTTGACACTTTCCGAAGTAAAATTGACGGAAGACACACTTCCGGTGACATTGATCTTCTTCTGGACACCATATCCGACGACCACTACTTCATCGAGATAATTGGTATCGTCCCTGAGCACGATCTCATAGCTTGAAGCTGTCCCCAAGGTAACCGTAGCTGTAGCGTAGCCGATCATGTTCACTTCGAGGGAAAGTGTCTTTTCAGGGACAGAGAGTGCAAACTTACCGTCAATGTCAGTGGAAGCACCGATTGTGGACTTCGGGACAATGACAGCCGCACCGACGACGGGCTCACCGTTTGAGTCTTTCACCGTACCGCTGACCGTGCGGTTCTGAGCGAAAGCGCTGCCGGCAACTATCGTCGCCAGCAATATCGTAAGTATAAATTTTATTTTCTTCATTTTTCTTCTACTTAAAACATGCGACAACGAGGTTGACGTGCTCCGAAGACTCCGGCTTTATGTTGCCATAGTTGGCATTGGTGCTGGTGATGTACCATCTGTTGTTTGTCCAGAAAAGGTCTTTGCCTCTGTCAGTGCCATCCTGGAGGACGATATGCGACCAGTTGTAGTCTTCAACTGTCATGGCATCACTACATCCGAGACCGGTCATCACAGAGGCCAGTTCATAGAGTGTCAAGCCTTTATTGTCACCGCCGTCACCGTTCTTTCCGTTGTCGGTATGCTGGCCCTGGTTGTGGGTGTTCACATACTTTTCGGAAACGAGCACTACAAGGGCTCCGTCTGCCGTGCAACCTACACCGATACGTCCTGTATGCAGCATATCGTACTCAGTTACAGGCACAGACTTGCCCCAGTCCGGTGTAAGGAAGCAGGTCATCTGCGCACCGAACTTGCGCCATTCGGAGTCATAGACTGTGTAGAATTTCTCCGCATCGCCGGAAATGAGCGTTTCTCCGTTTCTGCATATCTGGAAGTAACCTCCGAACGCACTTTCCACTGCCCAGGCTTCCTGACCGTTGCCGAGAGCGTCCGTATAAGAATACAGCTGTCCGTCAACAGCACCGGCAGGCTTGATGGAAACCTTTCCGTCCTTTATACCCATAGCAGGGGCGTAGGCTTTATTTTTGCCGCCGAAGCCATCATTGCGCAGGACTCTGGTCACACCCTTATCGTCCGGGCCATAGGCCAACGGGCTGTAGTACTCCAGATTGCCAGTAGAAGAACTTCCGTCTGTATGCCATACAGCCGGGCCCGCCTCAGGAAGGAAGAAAACGAAATCCCTGTTGTTTCTCTGCACTGCGGAAATTCTGATATTGTCATTACCTACGACACTCTTTTCAGCGACCTTCATATTGACATGACCGGCAGGAATCGTAAGAGCATAGGCCGGATTGCCGCTTCTGCCCATAAGGTTTGAGGTCTGGTACAGACGCACGTTTCCGAAATTGACACCATACTGAGTGCTCCATTTCTTGGTAACCTCTGTCCAGCCTTCGTCGAATTTCGCCACATCGGAAGGTGTAGCATAGACTGTGAAGGATTTCTTCTTGCCCACGGTCTTGTCGAGGATGACGAACTCCACGCCATTGCCTTCCGAAAAGTCAAGGTTCTTCAGCGCATTCGGATCGGTCACCAGTTCGACATCGTCATTGGTCACCACCTCGACATTGACACCCTTGACTTCTGAAGCCAGATAGGCGGACGGGAAAGAGCCGATGTAAGTGTTGTCTGACAATGAAAGGCTGACGGTCTCTGAGCCGAGTGTCGCCTTCACCTCCTTGATCTGCTGGAACATGGAGGCCGTAAGCGTGTAGGCGATATCGTCCACACCATCATTGACAGTGATCTTGAAACCTGATTTCAGATTTGCTGTCAGTCTGGTCTGGGCAGGACTTACCATCCTTGCCCAATCCTTGTTCAGTTTAATGTCGCAAAGGACATTGTCCAGAGAGGCTGCGGTGTGGAATTCAAAACTGACAGTCCTGTTTTCCTGATCGACAGAACCTTCAATCCATCTGTCACCGTCAAGTGCTCTGATGCCGACAACGGGATCTTTCACATACCCGGGGTCATCGGCGAGTTGAAAAACCATTTTCTCTTCGCAAGATGCTGCTCCGAGGAGCACAAGCGAAGCGAGAACGATAATCAGACATTGCTTTTTTCTCATTACTGATTGTTTTAGTTATTAGGTGTATATTGTGTATTGTTGTTATCGCAGTTCGAACGTCCGGGTCTTAAAGGTGGAGTCACCGGCGTAGAAGTCTATAGTTATGTGCTTAGGGCCTACATTCAGTTTGAATGAACCAGGAGTGTAGGAATGGATGTAGCGGGTTATGCCCGGAAGATATTCTTCGAAAAGTGCGCTTTCATCCTTTATCGGAGAGCCGTCCGGCATGGTTTTCATGCCCATTCTGCGGCTTCCGTATTCTTTCGGGTCCTCAGTTATGACCTTGTATTCCGCCGCCTCAGGCTTAGCCCAGACACTGCTCATCTCCATCTGTGTGATTATGCCGCCGTCGCCTTTCCATTCTGTAAGGGTTGTGGCATGAGAATGCCCGCACAGCACTATCGCTCGCCGTTTGGCAAACTCCGCTCTGAAATGACGTCTTGCAGCGGTTTCGCTTTCGTTTGCGCCTCCATGGAAAAACCATCTGCAGCTCTGCTCGTCCATAGGAAATACCGGTCCGTGGGTAATGATGAACGTGTGTCTGGCGCCGCGGGTTTCCTGAAGCATTTTCTCTATTTCAGCGTCATCAGGATGATTGAAGTCCAATACCAGGAAAGCATCGGGGCCAATGTTGAAATAGAATGTAGTTTTCTCAATGTCTTTTCCGAGTTCTTCTGACATCCTTTTAGGCATATATTCATGATATACCTTCTTGGCATCAGTTCCACGCACATCATGATTTCCCTCGACCGTCACGAACGGCAATCCGCCGAACTCCTTCTTGAACGCATTCATGACATCGTCGAGCATCTTTCTGTGCACATCTCCGTTTCCGCAGTCTCCCTGAATGAGGTCGCCTACCTGCAATGCAATCTGAGTGTTCTCATCTGCAAGGCAGGCGCATCTTTTCAGCAGCCGCGGACAGCGTTCACGCCACATTTCACCGTTGCGGGCAAATTCCGCACGCTGCACACGGTTGAGCCATTCCACTTTTTCGTTGTAATGTGAATGATACACATCGGCCGGCTCGGTATCGAAGTGAGTGTCGCCTAGAATTATGATTGAGTAGTTTTTGTCCTTCCGGCTCTTGGCCCCCGCAAGAACAGGAAAGTTGAGAAATGTCATACTTGTCAGCGAAAGTGCTGACACAGCGATAAAATCGCGTCTGTTCATCTGATTATTATAGTTATAGTAGTCCGACAATTGACTTGAACTGAAAAAAGTTGACAGTTTTGAGAGCATAAATCAAACGAGTCAAT
>ERZ779649.1143-NODE-1143-length-16058-cov-2.395613_pt1 | contig 16058 bp, 12 predicted proteins | sample MGYA00511882_ERZ779649 | MGnify/ENA primary metagenome ERZ779649 (study PRJEB29588, sample SAMEA2157793) | human gut metagenome | biome: human gut; feature: human-associated habitat; material: faeces | place: Denmark | collected 2008/2010 ... | reverse complement strand
GAGCCATCTTGGCATAGGTACCTTTTGTTACCAGTTTGTCTCCTGATAACTCACAAAATGTGATTGTAATATATTGGAACTCAACTGACGAAGGCACAGTCTCCCTTTATGAGAGTGAAGCCGAAGGCGAGTGGACAAAAATCGCGGACGTATCCGATGAGAACTCCTATAAGTATGCAATTGCCGAGGATTTCCAAACAAAGCAGATAAAAGCGGTACAGGAAATGAAGGACGGTGCGATTGAGTCCGAACCGTTTACCGTTACATTTTCCGACGGTGAATATATCTGCACCATGCCCGATGATGATAACGACGGCCTTTTCAATATCATAGAGGAAATATATGGAACAGACTCCGAAAATCCCGACACAGACGGCGACGGGCTGACCGATTATGAAGAAGTTTATATTACTGGAACCGATCCGTTGAAATACGATACCGATGACAACGGAATCAATGACGCTGACGATGATTCCGATAATGACGGTTTGTCCAACAAAGAGGAGATCGAACTCGGAACTGATCCCCGCAATGCCGATACAGACGGCGACGGGTTGTCCGATTATGATGAACTCAACAAATACAATACCGATCTGCTGAAAGCGGATAGTGACGGCGATACCTTGAACGACGGCGATGAACTTGCGATCGGGCTTGATCCTAACAATCCCGAAACCTTTGGCGTGCCCGACGCGGAATACAAGGTTGAGCAGATTGTTGCAGCCGACAGCGAAGCGTTGAAAAAAGTAAATACCGACGAGAGTCCTTACAAGCTCTCGCTGGAGGTTACCGCTTCCGGAAACGTGAACGGCAATTTAAATGCGGACAGAAGCAGCTATTCTACGGCAATTAACAGCGATATACAGCTTGGCGAAACCATCGATCTGAACTATATCGGCGGAGATGTTGATGAAGTTAAACTGAGCTTTACAATTGGCGATGCTTATATTGACAACGAACTCGGTCTGTTTCCCGATGAAGAAGAACTTCAGGGCATAAAGCGGCTGAATGTCTTCAAGTATTTTGAGGATATCAATATGCTGCTTCCAATCGAAACCGTTATTGATGAAGAAACCAACACCATTTCCGCAACAGTTGACGAACTCGGTACATATTGCGTAGTGGATATGGAAAAGTGGCTTAGCAATCTTTTGGGTGCGGATATGCCCGAAGCTGTTAATTTCATGTCCGATGATGACGAATTTTATATTGAAGTGGAAGAAACCCCCGATTACTCCGAAGAAGAAACTCGCATTTCCAATAGCTCGGATGTGATTGAATCTGATATAATAAGCGATGAGATCTCTGCTGAAGAAACGCTGACCATGAGCTATTCGGCGGCAATGTATGCTGCTCCGTATGCGCCGGGATTTACTCCGGTTGAGAAAGGTACTCCTGTTGATGTGGTGTTTTTGCTGCAGTCTGCAGGTGAGCGTGAATACGATTTTAAAACGCAGTCAACAATGATTAAAGACGTAATGGATAAATTACAGAAGAGCCACGGCAAAGATAACGTGAGAGTCTGTGTTATTACATACAATCTTTCATGTGCAACCATTCTTAGCCCCAGTACTTGGTTTACAAATTCTGCTGATTTGCAGAATGTTTTGTCAGGTATTTCATACAAATATACAAGCGGTTATGTAAACAGAGGAGCGGCTTTTTCTAAATTAATATCCAATGTTGCTTTTAAAAAAGCAGCTTCTAAGTTCGTCTTTCAAATTATGAATGGTGCGACAAATGTTGGATCGAATTACTTTAGCGAGCTTGATGCTTGCTCACGGCTTTCCATTAACTATACGGAACTGTTGCCTGAGGGATACAGCTATGCAAGCTCTGCATATGCAAATAAGGTCGCTGCAGCTATTGCTAAAACCAAAGGGTTAAACTTGACTTATAATTCCAGAACTTCTACCACAACTGTGTACAATCACATCTGTAAGTATGCCGCTCTTCCTACGATTGAATATATGGTAACAATAGCCAACTCTTGGAGGAAAATTGAAATAGAGGGGATTCTTGATCCTGATAGTGTTACAGACACAGACAAAGATGGATTGGCTGATTGGGATGAAGTAAACAATGAACTTATCTCGTTTAATTCAGATGGTTCTCCACAATTACCGAAATTTGGTGAATGTACAAGTTTGCCTAACAGACCTTATGTTTATAATGGTTTAAGCCGATTTAACCTAAATTCGGCTAGTCCGTCAACAGGTGATACATTGTTCGACTTTGTGAATTGCAACGTGTATGTGTTGCCTATCATATCTGATCCGACAAATAAGGATAGTGATGGGGATGGGTATGATGATATTTCTGATCCAAACCCATTAATGTGGGCTGATTATAGTTTTTTAAATAATGAAATTTACAACATCGGTCACTTGGACGAAGAACATTGGTTATACCAACAGATTGAAGCACCTAACATTGGTTCAAGTGACCTCTCGCTTAAGATGAATGCAAATGGTGACACTAATTTGCAAAAATTTAGATTTAAATGGTGCGAAAATGGTTACAAGATATATCCTATTGATATGGAGGGTACCAAAAAAGTATTAACTGTAAACACCGCAAGTGACCCTTGTATGATTACTATCAAAACCGACAAAAACAGTCCCGAACAGTTGTGGGAAGTGCTTCCACGGTTCTATACCGATCCATATGGTGAATATTCTGATGGCTTAATTTTCAGAAGTAAAGCACTAGATTATACTGATGGCCTAGGAAAATCTCTCTATATATCGTGTTCTTCCAACAATCTTCATATGTCTACAGAAAAGGACAGTGGTGCTAAATTTCAAATATACTCAACGGATAACTGGACAAGATTCGGAGAAGCGTATTTGAATTATCTTGGCTGGGAAAACACGGGAATCGGTTATGGAATGACAAGTTTTGATAATTATGCGCACAATATAAAGAGAGGTCTTGATAGTTGCAACAAAACAAACGTAAATAGCAAAGATTTGGTGATATACCAAAGTGGTGGGGCTTTTCCGGAATTGAATTTTAATTCTGTAAAAATGGATGGTGTGTGTTGTGGGATAATGGCAACATACAATGCGCTCACATTGGCGGGATATCAGGTCGATTTCTTTAAACTAGCGTTGGAATTTGAATATAATGCAACAACATATATTCCCGTTATTAGCGGATTTGTTTATAATGGGAGTTTTGGAAGTGATCCTTATCGAATAAGGAATTGTTTAGAAGCATACAATGTATCCTCTTATTCGACTTATGAAACCAGGAACTTTAACGGATATTCACAAGCATGTGAAGCGTTTGATGAAGCATTGCTGAAAGGTCAAAGCGGTATCATTTTATATAGTTTTCCTTGGTGGATAACAAATGTTTATATTCCAATGCATTATTTTGCGGCAACATATGATTCTTCAATAAGCGATAATCCAATATGCACCTATAATCGTTATAGTAATTATACTACAACAGTAGAATATCCATCTATAAAATACGCTTTGGACGAGGGTAGAGGTCATTTTAAAATTGGGTACATTATCAATTGAACAACTCTGGGGGAACTCGTATATGAAACGTTTTTTTATTGTCTTCTTAAGCTTAACTGTGGTTGTCTCGATGTCGTTATTATTTTTCAATATAAAATTCCGGGTTGATCGGTGCAGATGGATAATCACAACAGCTAAAATCACGTTTATTGGTCTGCCAGATGGAATAGTTTTTGGAACATTTACGGACTGTGACGGTAAAGTTCATTCGGAGCACAGGATGTATATTGAAGGTAAATTCCAAACATATTTTAACCATATATCGACAGACTCTGACCATTACCTCGGAAATACTGTAAGAATTATGTATGATCCGTCCACATTAGTTTTGGAAGAAAAATCACATACAACTGCCAACAATGACGGAGAAACCGTTGTTAGGTATCAGGGGATTAAGATAGAAAGCTATGACAACTGGCTGCGCTACTTTATCATTTCGGGAATTGCCTTCCTCGTTTCGTCTATTACACTTGTCGTAGTTTGCGTAAAATCTATCCGAAAAAAGGAGATAAGTTCCCGAAGGCAGATGTAATATGAGTTCCATCAACAAATTAATAAACAGCTAAATTATGGATAATCAGACCGTCGGAAAAGTCCCGTTGGGACTTTTCCGCCGAACATCCGCGCCGCGCGCACGGTTTGTCGGCTTTGCCGACAAACCGCACACTTGCGCGGATAGAAGTATTTTTTGACCCGGCAAATGTGGGAGCGTCTAAGGGATATATAATCCCGCCAAAGTCCGAAACGACCGTTCACTCGGTTGTTTCGGGCTTTTTTCTGCGTCGGACGAAATCAGCCCGACACCGTTAAAGTAAACCTCAATGTCCTGTCGGCGTTTACCGTCAACCTTAACTGCTTGATGAACGGTCACTTTGTCGATGAACTCGTTGAGGATTTGCGGTGTAAGTTCAGTGATTTGCGAGTATTTCCTTACCAAGTCGATAAACTTTGTCGTATCCGTTTTCTTCGCTTCAAGAGCCACCAGCTCCTTTTGAGCCACTTTAAAGGAGGCGCTCTGTTCTTCCTGCTCTGCTATGTACTTTGCCGAGAGCTTTGTGAACATTTCAGAGGTGATTTCCCCAACAACCTTGTCCTCATAGAGCTGAGAGATTACGCTGTCGATTTGCTCAATACGCCGCTTTGCTGTGTCAATGGTTTTCTTCAGTGAACTGGTCTGCTTTAGGTGTTCAGCCGTTCCTCGTTCCATGACCTGACGAACGAATTCGTCCTCATATTCTGAAACGAACTTCATTACATCATTTATCTGACGTATCAGAATCTGCTCTACAACGTCCGCCCTAATGTGATGTCCCGTGCATGAATGTGTACGCTTACGGTATCCAGAACAGCAATAGTATTCAGCCTGCTCGGGCGGCTTAACGTAGTACAGTTTCCTCCCACAGTCAGCACAGAAAAGATGTCCCGACAAAACCGGTATCTGGTGGTTATGCTTTACATTACGCCGTCGTCCTTGCCGGATCTTCTGAACTAACTCCCAAGTTTCACGTTCGATTATCGCCTCATGAGTGTTCGGGACTATTTGCCATTCCTCCGGTGATAAATCAATACGTTTCTTGATTTTGAAAGATTTCTTTGTGGTTTTACCGTTTACCGTATCGCCAGCGTAGCAGCGATTTGCAAGAATGCGAGAAACCGTATCGCTGTTCCAAAAGTATTTTGTTTCCTCATTGAAATTACGATTAACGATTCCGTTGACAGACTTGTAAACCGTTGGAATCAAGACCTTTCTCGCACAAAGAATATTTGCTATCTGGTTCATTTTCAGACCTTGTAAACAAAGCTGAAATATTTCACGAACGACATCGGCGGATTCCTCGTCAATTATCCATTGCTTGGGGTTATCAGGGTTCTTGATATAACCGTAAGGCACATTTGAAGTAAGATGTTCGCCAGCCCGTGCCTTTGCCCGATTGACCGCCTTGATTTTTTTGCTGGTGTCTTTAGCATACCATTCGTTCATGATATTCTTGAACGGAATAAAGTCGTTGTCGCCATTTGCACTGTCATAGCTGTCGTTAATTGCGATGAAACGGACGTTATTCTGCGGAAATAAAATTTCCGTGTACATACCCACTTGAATGTAATCTCTTCCGAAACGGCTCATATCCTTGACTATAACCGTTTTGACCTCGCCGTTCTGAACATCGTTCAGCATAGTCTTGAAACCGTCGCGCTCAAATGTCGTTCCGGATATTCCGTCATCAACATAAAATCTGGTGTTGAAAAAGCCTTTTTTCGTCAGCATATTGTGTAAGCAGTTTCTTCTGATTTTCAATCGAGAGGCTCTCGCCCTCGTTATCATCATCGCAGCTAAGCCGACAATAGAGTGCGGTGACTGCACCACTTTCGGTTATTGCGCTGTTCAAGTTCATAAATGTCCTCCTCCCGCCGCTTGAACAAACGCAGACATTACCTTATTTATATTATATCATGGCTGGTAGGGTTTGTCCATAGATTTTCTAACTTTTTTGCTTTAAAGTGCCGAAAAGAATTTTTTTAACCGTTTTCTTTACACATTCTGGTGAAACGTTCTTGGCATTGGTTTTCACAACGTATGTGGTGTTGCCAATAACGACTTCCTCCATGCTCATTTCGCTGTTTGGCTTACAAATTTCCATTGAAAGCTCCTTTCTCGCTTATAATTTGCTTACATAAACCAATACCGTTACCATTGGCTTATGTAAGCAGACTACAATCTAAAACAGGTCGGACATTCCGTTTTCTGCGTACAGTCCGACCCATTTTTCTGACTATATCTTCTCAAAGCAAACTGCGAGTAGTTACGCATTCGCACATAGGACTCTCACCTCTGCCCATTCCTGTGGGCGAATAACCCTGCGGGTTACTCTGCCGTCACCGGAAGTATCATTATATTGCAGGCTGCAAATGCGCTCGTTCCTTTAAGGACACCCTATGCGTTTAGGGTGCCTGCGAACCGTCGGCAGGTGACACGGTATCTTTTATTCTCGCGCAAAAAGTAGGTGGTCACGGATAATGAGATACCAAATCAGATCGAAAGCAGGAATGTCTTGGCGCTTGACTGTCAGAAACAGCACAGCTCTGCAACTTATGTGTTTGCTTTGCTATTCAGTTTTCAAGGAGCTTTCACAAGCATTCCTGCCTGTACTTTAATAATATCATAAATCCGCTCTGAGAAATCTCGATTATCAGGAATGGGGTTTCGTATTACAGTAATTTTATAGCATTTCAAAGTTTTATTTTGTTCCGAGGGTGCTTTACAGATAAAATTTCCTTCTGCTTAGCCATGGCAACATGAGTGTAGATCTGTGTTGTAGTAATGGAGCTATGCCCGAGTATTCTTTGAATATAACGGATATCCACGTCCTCTTCAAGTAGTAAGGTTGCAAATGAATGCCTGAACATATGCGGAGTAATGTGGCGTTCGTACCCAATGGACGTAACGTAGCGGTTTATCATTGCCCGTACTGACTGCTCAGACAGGCGATGTTTCAGCTTATTAACAAAGAAAAATCCCGCGCAGGAAATATCGTCTTGAAAAGCGGCAAAATAGTTGCTGAGCGCTTTCAGAACATCGGGGTTTTCAATCTGGATTATTCGTTCTTTTGAGCCTTTGCCGAAAATTTTCAGTGTATGGTTTTCCAGGTCTATTGCATCGGGGGTAAGGGTGCATATTTCTGATACCCTAGCTCCAGTAGCAAAAAGAGTTTCAAGCACGGCAATATCGCGGAGTGCGCAGTTTCTGGAATATTCAGTCCGGCAGAACTTCAGCGAGCCGTACGCCGAAGCTAGAATTGCACTGATTATATTGAACGGGATAGTTTTAGGAAGCATTATAGGTTCGCGAAACGACGTGTCGATTTTATCGAATGGATTCATGTCTATGATGTCCTGCACCATAAGGTAATGTGTGAACGCTTTCAGCGCAGCAATCTTCCGTTTTGCAGTTTTGGGTTTGAACTGCTTATGAAGCTGGGTTATGTATTTCTGGATATGCTCACGGTCATATTTGTTCTGAGTAAACTCAGCAAATTGCTGAAGGTCTATCTGGTACGCTTTGGTTGTTTTGGGACTGAGAGTTTTCTGATCAATACAGTATTCGAGATATGTGCTGATAGCTTCTTGTAGAATCATGGTTTTTTCTCCTTTTGTTTTTATATCAACATTATACCCTTTCATAAATTGTTTGTCGAATTGCACATATTCAAAATGTCAATTTGTGCATAACGACGTATTTTGGGTGTTAATATTGAAATTACATTGGGTTAGGAGTATAATGATTGTATAAGGTTATAGGCAGATAATATTAAATTATCAGCGGTTGATAGTCGAACTCTTTCACGAAAGGTAAAAAAACATGACAGTTAATTATGATGAACAAGCAAATCACTATGAAGAAACAAGAAATGTTATACCACTGGTATACTCAACATTGATTGCAATTATAAAACCAAAAGCTAATGAAAAGATCTTAGATTTTGGCTGCGGTACCGGCAATTATCTCTTGAAACTAACAACAGATTATAATATTATTCCATATGGTGTTGAACCATCATCGGTTATGAGAAAAATTGCAGCACAAAAGAATCCTTCAGCTACAATTGTAGAAGGTAATCATGAAGCCATGCCTATAAATATCCAATTTGACAGTATCTATTGCACTGATGTAATACACCATATTGACAATTTGAGAATATTATTTCTCAATTTATTTAAAATATCAAAGCCTGGTACCCTACTGTGTATTTGTACAGAATCCTATAGTCAGTTGAAGGAGAAGTATTGGAATAGATATTTTCCTGAAATACTCAATATCGACTATAAGCGTTTCCATTCCATCAATGACATTATTTCTGAAGGGACTGCTAACAAGTGGGATTATATCAAAACAGTTTCTGTTGAAGAAGAATGCAATGCTCAAATATCCGAAAGTTTCATGTCCTGTGTTATGGAAAAAACTATATCGGTTTTTCGTTTGCTAACAGAGGAATCGTATCTAAGCGGCCTATATCAAATGCAGGAAGATTATAAATGTGGCAAAATAATTAATCAATGTGAAGGATATTCATTCGTTGTTTTTAGGAGGGGTAATTAAATGGAATTTGAAAAATACTACGTTGTGGCGAATACAAGGGAACAGTTTTTAAACGAAGTATTATCATCGCGAGTTTATAACGATCATCCAAGTAAAAACAGTATAGATCAAATAGTAAGCTCTTTAAAAAGTGAAGGCTACAATGCAGACTATTTTGGAGGTGTCGAAAAATTAATGGACGCATATTCCAAGAAGATAACATTTCCCAAAACATTGTTTTTAAATCTTTCAGATGGTCTGACTCAACAAAGCCGGAAAGCACAGTCAGCAGTCTTGTTGGAGATGCTCAATGCAAAGTATGCTGGTTCAGACCCAATGGCTTTATTAATGGCAAATAATAAGTATTACGCTAAAAAAGTAGTATCCAAAAAGATACGCATTGCAAATGATGTTTTGCTTTATAACCCTGATACGATTCCTTCTGACGTAATATATCCTGTAGTAATTAAACCAAATGGAGAAGGTTCATCATTGGGAATCACACAAGACAGCATATGTAACAACGAAGCTGAATTAAAGTGCAGACTGCCATTAGTAATAAACAAATACAAATCCGCTCTTGTAGAGCAATATATACCCGGATATGAAGTAACGTGTTTTTTGATTGGGAACAAAGGCAACTACCTTATGAGTGAGGTCATTGTTTCTGAATATAATGGGATTACATATTTTGATCACTTTGTTTTCGGCATAAAAGAAAAATCAGAACATACTCGAAAAGAACATCTTGCTTATGATTTCTTAACCCAAAAACAAATTAAGGACGTTTGCTTAACTGCACAATTGGCTTTTGAATTACTAGATATGCATGATTTTGCACGAGTTGATTTCCGCCTTAGCAAAAATGGGCAGCTTACATTTATTGAAATTAATGGCAATCCAGTAATAAGCCAGACATCTGAGATCGGATTAATCTGCAATGAGAGGAAAATATCATTTGGCAGTGTGATAAGCAAAATAATTGATACTGCTGAGAAGCGGCTATTTAGTCATGACTAAAATTGACAAGCCAAGGCTCAAATTCTATATCACAGTAATATTTTCTGTTCTGTAAGGTTCCACTGTTTGGAATAAAAGAATTGCATGTTAATTCAGAGTACAACTTATTGTATCTGTACTTGCCGTTTTCCCATTCATTCTGCATATGTATTTTACATAGTTCTAGTATCTCAATTCCTTTGAAAGGTTCACTATTCTTTTGGCATATTAACGCCAAATTAACGCAAATCTTTTTATATATCTTATCATCTACAAATTTTTCTTCTTTGATATATTCATAAAGCTTATCGAATAGCTCTTTCCAAAGCAAATTCCCAGTATAAAAATAGCATAGCATTCGATTCACCTTCAAAACTAACGATAAGTATTCGGACTTATTCCAAAAAAGTGATTCGGAAATATTATCGAGGGCGTTTTCATATTCCCCATTAATCATGTTCAGGATAGCCAAATTATTATAAGGATATGCCTGCTCGTGGGGTTGACATTGGCTTAAAGTTGAAATACTGCTTTTAAAACAATTTTCCGCCTCTAGATATTCGCCGCATCTTAATTTTTCAAATCCTATATTATTGTATATTTTTCCGCATGTTCGAATATCATTAAATTTCTGAGCAATGGTTAGACCTTTATTTAGATACATTACTGATGTTTCACCTTCATAATAATCCATTGCAGATTGATAAACCAATGATAATTCTTTTGTAATTTTTTCTGTTTGGACAATATCGTCAAATATTTTTTTTGCTTTTATAAAACCATTGGGGGTCAAAAATAAAATGCTTTGTTTAGCAGCCATGACTGAAATATAATTAACACTTTCCTTAGCGCTCTCTTTTTCCGCTATTTCAATATATTTCAAAGCGTCTGAATATTCCAACAAACACGATTTAGCCCTAGCTAGATATATTAATGACATGATATATTCATCTTTAGATGATTTTTGTTTTGCGTCACAATTTTCTAATACAATGGACAATACACCTACCGTCGATTTATATTCACCGCAATGGAAATAAGTATATCCTATGTTCATTAATTGTTCACAAGATAGTTGAGGCAATACATTTTCCAATCTGTCAAATATTGATTTTGCATCTAGATATAGTCCTTCCCCCAACAATTTGAATGCATACTCATAGTTTATTTTCATCCATTCATTTGCTTTTATGCAAAAGGCATGATATGCCCAAACAGGTTGATAATACTGGCTCCAATATTTATCTGTTTTTTTGGTGTCATTATCAACTTCGGTCATTAAGAACTCATAAATTTTATGCTGCATTAAAGGTATAATTTTGTCCTTTTTGAAATAATTTATTACGGAGACATTTAAAGAATCATGTCTGAACTTAACAATTTCCATATTATTTTCATATTCTAACCGCAGAATATGATTTGATACTAATTGATTTATAAGATTAATAATTTCGTATGCAAAAATATTATAGTTATTCATATCCATAATAAAAGAAAGTAAATTTATAAGTATATCTTTGCGAATAGGTGCCCCAAAACAAGCAATGAGCTGTAATAATCTTCCGGCATTAGGACTAGACTTGCAAAGTTCGTCTATATTAAAAGTAATATTTTCTTTATATAATATTTCGCTAAACAAATCAGTGATTATTTGTGCTTTTTCATTATTCAGCACAATACCCTGTGATGTGTAAAGATTGATTAATATTGCCTTGAAATTTTGTGGTATACCCTTACAAATTTTAAATGCTAGAGAAAGAAGGGCACGCTGAGTATCATCCAAATCAAAAGAGCGCTCAATCATTCTGGAAAACAGACATGTCTGTTGAAATGGAAGCATTTTCAACATGATATGTGGTATTTTTTCTACAATGGCAGATATAATATCAGGTCTTTTCTCTATTCTTTCGTCTGTTGTACATAAAATGAACTTTATAGTATTTTGGGGTGACAGCTTATGTATCATCTCTAAAATAATGTCAAGCGAAAAAGAATCACACTCTGTAAAGTTATCTAATATTATAATAACTTTTCCAAGCTTTTTTTCTATGCTATTTGTGTATTTAATAAAAGCAGTAACCATACTATCTTTTTCATCTACTTTTGAAACCAAAAGATCTGTTATAGCTGACGTTAAATCAAAGATTCCAAAATCCTCTAAATCAGCAATACTTAATACCGTATTTACAACACCCTTTCCAATTTTAATTATTGATTTATAATTATTCTTTATAAAACCCCAAAAACCCATACCGCTGATTGAATTAAGCTCTGATACTATTTTTTTGGCGTAATTTCCCTGTGGCATATCAATCAGTGAACCTTCTATGTACACAGTTACATTAGGATTTTTTTTCTTAACATATTCTGTTAAGAAAAAACTTTTTCCTATTCCTTGTTTTCCAGAAAGCCATAAAACATTTTCAGAGTTTTGGCAATCAGTTAAAAAATTATCAACTGAATCACGTTCCGATTTGCGATCAACAAATTCAAAATTAAATATATCACTGTTTAACATTGTAGCTACTCCTTATGCTTAATATTCGATAATTTAATATTATCTGCTGTTATAAAAAAGCCATATACTTATGAAAACATAGCCCTCTGTGAGTGTTTTACCGTACTCACAGAGGGCTTTATTGTTTCACGCAATATTAATCTCCCCATATATCTATATAGCAATAAAGTTAATTTTCACCATCTCGTATCGACTTGAGTCATTAAATTGGAGTTTAAGAAGCAAAAAGTATCAGAATCTAATCAATTGTCTTTCCTTATGCACCTAGTTAATCTAACGTAGCTACTGAGAAATCAGCACAAACTCTGTTACTTCTATAGCTTTAATCAGCATCTTAAAATGTTTCGTTTCATCAAGAACTTTTTAAATGTCCTTTGCTTTCTCCTGGTAAGATTTCTCATGTTAAAATTGCTATTAATCTCTAAAAACCAAGTTGCTTATAACCATACAATATTATTTATAAGTTATTTTTTTCAAAAAGATTTCACCAAATAGAATAATCTATGATTTAATATATAATGAAATACAAAATAAAGGGCGATTTGGAGATAAGACAAAATGCTTCTTATATAATAACAACTTTCTTTCGCAAATTATTCCCTTTTGCGAAAGGGCAAATCGGCTGAAAAACGCAATTCTAAAGCCAAAATTCACTCAATTACTATTACAGACAGCAAATTTGAACCGTAAAATGGGCAGAACTGAAAAGAAAAATCCACCTTAAAGCCGTATTTACCGTCAAAAATGTTGTCAGAATCGGGGGTTATACAATGGCTAGACGCGGTGAGAATATCTACAAAAGAAAAGACGGTCGCTGGGAAGGACGCTATAAAAGCGGAGTTAGGGCTGACGGAACAGCAAGATACTCCTCAATATACGGGAAAACCTATGCCGAGGTCAAGGGCAAATTATCGGAGAAACGTTCTAAAACCGATGTTTCATCTATTCCAAAGAATCTGACGGTTAACAATCTTTTTTCGTTGTGGTTTGCGGACATTCGGCTAAAAGTAAAAGAATCCACTTATATGAACTATCAGATGAAATATGAAAAACACATCAGCTCATCGCTCGGAAAAACACTTTATGAAAAGCTGACGGTCGAAAAACTTAATGACTTCGTGCATTCAAAGCTGGCAAGCGGACTTTCTCCCAAATATACCGCTGATATTGCAGCGGTAATCAAATCAGCGTGCCGCTTTGCCAGGAAACGTTTTGGTTATGAGGATAAATCAACATTTATGGCAACGCCCAAAGGCAAAGCAAAAGAAAAAGAGCTGCTCGATAAAACAGAGCAGGCTCGACTTAACAATTATCTCATTTCTAACCCGACATCATCAAATGTCGGCATTTTACTATCTGCGGCAACTGGTATCCGTATAGGTGAGCTTTGTGCGCTGAAATGGGAAAACATCAACCTTGAAAAAAGAATTCTGACCGTCAGGAACACGGTTCAGAGAATTAAGAATATTGACGGAAATACAGCCACAAAGCTGGTGGTGACTTCGCCCAAGAGCAGCTCGTCTGTTCGGGAAATCCCGCTGCCGGAGTTCATTATACCTTATTTGAGTAATCATAGAACAGGTAACAGCTGTTATCTTCTTTCGGGAACGCAAGGAATTGTAGAGCCAAGAGTAATGCAGTATCGCTTTAAGCGGATCCTTGCTGAACTTCATCTGTCGGACGTATCTTTTCATTCGCTGCGTCACCTGTTCGCCACGAACTGTATAGCAATAGGAGTTGACGTAAAGTCGCTGTCTGAAATATTAGGACACAGCAACGTACAAATCACGCTTAATCGCTATGTTCATTCATCAATGGAGCGAAAAGCCGAGTATATGAAGTCGGTTTCAGAGCTGTTCTCGGTGGCTTAAAAGATTATTTGCCGTCATTTTTCTCGTCAGGAAAACAAAAAATTCCGCTTGATTATGCGGAATACGGTCTTATTATCGCAAAAGGGAATAATTTGCGAAAGGGCTGTGTATATAGCATTCTCATGCTTGCAGGCGATTATTCTCTTTATTTGGGAGGGACATAGCCATTTACCATTCCGTCGATAACTGCTTTCCCATCAGGCGGAAGATTTCTGTACAGATCCTGCAGCTTTTGTTCAGAAATGTGAAGATTAACGCCGGAGCCGCCGACTGTCCTGTACGAAAAGCGCAGTATGTAATCTATGGATACGCTATAAAAGTTGGCAAATACCCTCAAACACATCGCAGGGAATATTCTCGCCGTTCTCATAGGCTGATATCCTCGAAAGAGAAAGGTTCAGCCTATAAGCTACCGCTGTCTGCGTCAGATTGCGGCTCTTACGCAATTCATAAAGCCTGTTAGCCCTCTCTTTCAAAACATCACCCCCTATGGTTATATTATAGCAGGGTTTAACAGGCTAAGTTCCCGTTTTTCGGGAAATGGATTTTCGTTATTCGGGAATTTTATGTAAGAAAAATGCGGCAGCTTTTTAACTACCTACTCAATGCGGCAGCTTTTTAACTGCCGCATTGAGTAGGTAGTTAAAAAGGCATATCAAATAGTGTAAACACTTGTCATTAATCTGAAGTCATTTTCACGCCACAATTATCAAGTGTGATTAACACTTTTAAAGCCATTGGTCTCACCTCCATTTATAATTATTTAGCAGTTTTAATCCCTCTACTATATACATTATTTTATAACTTATTTAAGGGACAATAAACTATAAAAGATATTATAATTTGTCACTATTCGATAACTTACAGTTTCTTTTTTTATAAATAATAACAATTCATATTAGTTGTATATCTGGTGATTTGAAAAGTTAAAAAACCAATAGTCCTCCGCAATTAATGCAGAGGGCTATCGGTTTTGGGTTCACGAATGTAAAATTGTTAATTTAAAGTGATAATATTGGACCATGCACCAAAGTAAGTTTTTCCGTTCACCTTCTTATATGGACGCACCTTGAACTGTTCGGTGTCGCCGGTAGTGTATCTCACACTGCGACTGAGTTTTCCGGAACTTACAGTTGTCAGCTTTTTAAAATTGCCTCCGTTCTCAGAATAGTATATCTGATAGCCGTCAGCGCCTGCGGACTTTTTCCAACTGAGCGTTGCACGATTCCAGCCGCCGGAGGTCTTGCCGGTCTTGGAGGTCAGTGTTGTTTTCGGCGGAACTATCTTGAATTTAAGTGTTTTTGTGCCCCTGTATTCTCCAATGCCGGTGATGGTTATGGCGGCTGTGCCTATGTTCTTATTGTTATTGTAGGTCACTGTGTAGTCCGTACCGTTCACAAGCTTTTTCTTGCCGTCCTTGACAATGACGGCAGGTTTCAGAACTTTTCCAGTGTATGCCTTGCTGGATATCTTACCAAATTTCAGTTCCGCAATATCCGGTTTTAGAAATTTTGTGGTGTACTTTTCATAGCTTCCGTCAATGTACTTTACCTGGTTTTTGATATGATAAAAGATCCTTAGTTCATCAGCGTCCCTGGCGGTTTCAGCCAGATCGTCAGAATTCTCATAAGAAGCAGCAATTATGCGGTTTCCATTATCGTCGGTATATTGTTTGACAATTGGCTCATAATCATAGCCAGTATCTTCAACAAGCGCATAAACAGAGCAGCTGTCTTCGTCCCCTGTCAGATCATACAAATACGCAGCAACTGAATATGCTGACATAGGGAGTTCAACATCTTCGTCCCGCTCAGGTGATAAGTCGCCAAAACATACAGTCATTTTCAAATTTATTCTGCTGTCATTATCGGTCTTTACCTGTTTAAATAGTTCTATTTTTTCTGCTGGAATTGAGAAAATAATGCTTGTGTAACCATCAATTATATCCGTACTTATTTCTACTGAGGGTTCGGTGAAATCAATGTCCGCAAACACTGATTCTATGGAGTTAGTTTCCACGATATCCGCCGCCGCTGAATAGATGGTTGTTGTGCTGGCGACTA
>ERZ779649.1142-NODE-1142-length-16058-cov-3.681935_pt1 | contig 16058 bp, 18 predicted proteins | sample MGYA00511882_ERZ779649 | MGnify/ENA primary metagenome ERZ779649 (study PRJEB29588, sample SAMEA2157793) | human gut metagenome | biome: human gut; feature: human-associated habitat; material: faeces | place: Denmark | collected 2008/2010 ... | reverse complement strand
AGTGAATATAGATATAATAAAATTGATATGTATAGGCTTAAATATCCTATTAATGAATGGCAAAAAGAGATTCCATTTAAGTTTGCTTTATTTAACGCTATTTCTGATAATAATGCAAATTGACAAATATATTCAAAAAAACAACATGTTATATTTACACATTGAAAAAAATACGAGAGGAGACAATTTATAATGTATTTAGACGATTTTATTACTAAAAAGCCTAGTGTGAATGTAATTTCACAGGAAAAGTTTAAGACAAGAGTAGCAGAAGTTTTTGAAGAGTTAGGAGATATCTTGGGAAGATCATTTGGACCATATGGTGCTCCTACAATTATTTCAATGTATCCATATATCCATGCAACTAAGGATGGTTTCACTATTGCTAAGAATTTAGTATATTCAAAGAATGAAACTACCTTAGATGCTGCTATTCATAGAATGGCTATGGATATTTGTGGAAGACTTAATAATACAGTAGGTGATGGTACTACTACTGCTATTATTGCAACCAATGAGATTTATAAAGCTTTTAATGAATATTTTAATGATAATAGAATCCTTCCAAGAGATGCTATGAGAGCTATTGAATCTATTAAGAATGATGTAGTTGATAAGATAAGATCTGGAGCAACTTCTATTCAGTCCGATGATCCAGATGAATTAGCGGAGAATATCAAGAAAGTTGTTTATATTTCGAGTAATGGTGATGACCAATACACTGAGATGATTAGTGATGTATATAGACAGTTAAAGGTACCAGCTATTACAGTAGAAAAGAGTGTAGATGGTGAGACAAGATGTGAGATTATCGAAGGATATCAAGCACCAGTTTCTCTTAATGATCTTCTCTACATTAATACTGATAATGATACCATGGTAGAAAATTCTCTTGATGTATTGGTATTTAATATCTCCATTACAGAAGAGATCTACAATGCTATTATTAAGCCACTTTGGACAATCAGTCGTACACTTTCAAGAAAGCTACTGATCATCTCTACAAATTATGATGTTAGAGCACTTGATAAAGTTATTGCTAGGGAGATCAATAACGAATGGAATAGATGCCATTCAAGTAGCCTTATTCTTACCACTATTAAGAATACATCTAGTATGCTTAAGAAGAAGGTATATGATTTAGCTATGCTCTTAAATACAACCGTTATTGATAGAGAAACAGCTAAGGCTATTATGGAAGGTGATGTTACAGAAGGTCAGTCTATCTTAAAGAGAGTTAACGTCACTGATAGAGGCATTTTAAATATCTATACAATGAATGAAGAAGGATCAAAAGTTGTAGCAGATTTTAATACCAAATGTCTTATGCATAAAGATAATGAATTTATTATTAGAATGGGATATGTTGATAGAGTAGAGATTGGTAAAAAGAATGGAATCTTTAAAGGATTCTATTATAACGAAGCCAGATATCAAAAACATCTTGAAGAAGCAAAGAAAGATGTAGAAGAAGCTGTAAATAAGTACAGCAAGCTTGGTACATTTAATCTTGAAATTCCTGCTGCGCAAAATAGATACTATGCTTTATCTATGAAGCTTGCAACTATCTCTGTTGGAGCTGATAGTGAGCTTAATCAGCAGATGATGGTAGATGCTGTAGATGATGCTGTTAAAGCAGCTGCATCAGCATTTAATAATGGAATCGTTAAAGGATGTAATACTAGTCTTATTAGCTGTATTATTGCTATTGCTTATTCCCATACACTTACTAAGGATAATCTTAGATGGAAAGTCGCTAGTATTATGGCAAGAGGTTTCATTGAAGTACAAAAGAGAGTACTTACCAATGCATTCCCAGAAGTATCACAAAAAAGATTTAATATTGAAGAAATCGATTCTGATGATTTTAGAAATGTATTTAAAGATACTTTCGGTATTGATTTTAAATCTGTATTTGATAGAGAAACTCCAATTGACATTATCAAGCACATAACTGAGATCTATGATCCAATTTATGATGATATGAATGAAGTTAGATTTGATGTATATGATATTGTAGCTGGGTATGCTATTTACAAGGATGAGGTATTTGATGTAACTACTAAGCACTATACAGATTCTGTAGTTAACTCTGTTGAGACTGATATTGAGATTATGAAGTCTGTAAGTGATTTAATTTCAATTCTTATCAATGGAAATCAGATGGTTGTTGCAACCTATGGTGGAGTTAATAACCAGTAAAGGAATATATTATGGCGGTTAAGTATCAAACAATGGAAGAATTCCTAAAAAAACCTTTTGGGAATAGCTCCGATATCGCTCAGACAAAATATGAGCCTAAATATAAAAAGCTCGAAAATAAAATTAAAGTAAAGGGTTATTTACCTGCAGATAAGTATACCCTTATACATATAGCTATTCCATCAGAATCAAAAGAGAATTACTTTTACGATGTAGTAATTCAATTCTTTACTGATGATGAAGAAGTAGCAAAGGAGAGAAATTATGAGCATTATTATATGAAATTCTTTTCAAACTCTCCTAGTTTTATATTTACATATGCCGCGTTGTATCACTTAAATGGATACCTTATAGATATATTATTATATAAGCTGGATCCAGTATACGCGACGAAATTACCAAAAGTAAGAAATCCAAATATGGAGTTATTCTATGATAGCTCAATATATATGGCTTGTAGATATCTTACTAAGCATAAATTAAGATTCCTTACAAAGTTTGGTAATCTTCTAACCGTTAGAAAACTTAACGAAGAATTCTTTAAGGCCATGAAGGATTTCCAAGACGTTAAGTTTGATATGACCATGTTTGCAGTAGATAGAAAAATTGCTAACATGGATTATACAAATCAGCAGTTTGTTAAATCTATTGGAAAACCAAAATCAGATGAACAAACTACTGAAAGAAAGAGGCGGAATTACTCACAGGATTCAGGGATTTCATATGCTACTAAGATTAAAGCATCATCTAGTACAATGAAATCAAAGAAAGTAACTACCGCTAAAAAAATACGTGCAACTAAACCAGTTGCAAGAAAGTAGGAGGATCATAACATGACAACAGAACAAATGAATGAAAAGCTAGCAGAAATTGCTCTCAAGGCACAGACACTCGATGAGCAGATGAAGAATCTTGCTGAAGAGTGCGCAGAATTAGCACAAGCAGCTCTTAAGTATACAAGATCATTGAACCATGATTATATTGATACTGATAGAGCTTTGGAAAACTTAGCTGAAGAAATTGGAGATGTTGAAAATACAATAGCTGCCGCAAAAGCATTGATTGTTCTTAATAATCCAAATTTTCAGACTAAAATTGATGCCAATAGAGATTATAAAATAAAACGCTGGGCATCAAGAATCGAAAAAGAGTCTGGTATTAAAATAGACATCGATTGATTCAAAATACATACTAAGGGGATTTATCTATAAATCCCCTTACATCAAGGAGGATAAAATGGCACAGGAAAAAAAGAAATTAGAAGAGAAAGCACCAATAGACAAATTTCGACCTACGGAAAGACAGCGCTATGTAGAAGCAAGTGGAAAAATCTTAGTTATTCATTTTGAAAAGATTTTTGGTCGTCCTAAACAGACACCAGAATATCTCAAGAAGCTTAGTGAAATGGATGAATTCTATATCACAAAGGGAGTATGCTCAAAAATAGTTGATTTCATTGCAAAGTATATCAATTATTTTATGATAAAATATGACCCTGAGAATGAATTAGCATTTGCATATCTTCATCTTAAAGCAATTATTGAAAGAAATATGGTAGAGAAAGAAATTTCCGTGCCTATTCTTGATGCTAACGGTGAACCTATGATGGAGGAAATGCTTGATGATATGGGATTCCCACTCATCAATAATGTAACTGGTAAAGTAATTTTACGTCCACTTACTAAAAGAGAAGTAAGACGCGTTCCTGAAATTAATACTATAGATGATCTCGTAGTTCTTAAGAACTATATTTATGAAAATATGTTTACACCTTCTATTTGTGAGAAGATACGTAGACTAGTTGACGATAATTATATTGAGGATATAGAGTCTGATAATACTAAGTATAGAAAGAGTGAAAAAACATATCTTGAAAATCTTGAATTTAACAATCATCATATGATTATTATGAATAGAATTAGTTTTGGTATGAAACTGATTGCACCGGTATTATATCATGCATTCTCGCATAGAAATATCAAGTATAGTAAACCTGCGATGATTGCTTGTGACTTTTATGATCCATTATTTAAATTATTTCAAGATGATGTCGATATGTTTAATAAGCTCTATGTCTATACTAGAACCAATATCTCAATTAAGCATAAATATAATACTGTAATCTTTAGTAAAAGTGAAGTGTTTGGACAAGATGTGAAGACTGTGGTAGATGACTTCTTGAAAGATAAGATTATTAATGATATTATTGTTAAATTCGAATTTTCTGGAAGTGTACTAAAGCTTATTAGAACTGTCATTAATTTCCAATTCAAATGTCTTACACAGGTTAAATATTCTAAGGATATAGTAGATATATCCAACGATAGAGATGAAGAAGGACTTTCTGGAATTGATAAGATGGAAATGCATAGACCTAAGATTGATGAAGGTCAGATCATATATTCTGATTTTAATATCGAATATTCGTTTAATAAGATCATGGATAAATATGGTGATCTTGTAACAGATGATGAAGTAAGATATTATCAGAAGAGAGTAAGACCTAATGATACCGTAATGCAGTTTGTTAGATATTACTGGTATCCTTATTTTAATCAGTCAACTGATCTGGAAAATCTTGGAGATAAATATTGGCCTCTTATGATTATTATGAAGAAACGAATGATTATAGATGCCAATAGAGATCCTAAGAGTGGTGAAGTATATCCAGACCTGTTCTTACCATATGTGATTTCTGGAAATCTTGAAGGATCATTTAAACAGAAAGCTATCAGAAAAGAGAAAGAATTAAAAGAAGTTAGATCTTCATATGTATATATAGAAACAATGAAGAAGTATCGCAGCATTAATGAATACGATGAACATTATTTTGATAATCTCTTATCGAAGATGGCATATAGTAGATTTACTTATGTTTGTTATGAAGATCCAAAGTGGAATGGAGAACCAATTGAAGTTCCTGTTAAGAATATCTTCGCAGACATATTATCTGTTTTAAACGATCATTAATATTGATTGATAGGCATACTATTATTTAGATAGTATGCCTATCATTTTTTTTATTAGGAGCGTAGAAAAATATGACTGGGGTAGAAATAAAACTCAATCTAATTTCAAGTATAAGAAATGCTACTTCTTATTATAGACAAGTAACAGATGTTGAGCATCTTACAAGATGTCCATTTTGTGGAGATTCATTAAACCCTAATAAGGGCCATATGTATATGCATATTATATTAGATGATACAAGTCCTATACAGTATCATTGTGCTAGATGTGGAGAAGGTGGATATTTAACACCTAATGTATTAAGACGTTTTGGAATAGAGTCAAATGATTTAAAACAACTATTGGATCAACTTAACCATCATACAGGTAGGCGTGATAGACGTATGATAATGGAAAAATCATATGCTATGTTTGATTACGTTTTACCTGATAGGATAAAATATCCAATGAAATTAAAGTATATAGAAGATAGATTAGGAATATCTGTAACAGAGGATGTTATTAACGAATGTAAAATTATAACATCTATAGCAGATTTCTTAAAAACAAATGAAATAGATTCTCTTACTGCCGATAAATCTGTAGTAACAATGTATGAGTATGATTATATAGGTTTTTTATCTTATGGAAATTCTTATATCCTATTAAGAGATGTAAGTGGTAGGCATAAGGATTTTTCATGGATTCAGATTGCGTTGCCCATAGGAATTTCTTTTTTTACATTCCAGCTTATGTCCTATGTGTTTGATGTGTATTACGGCACAGCCAAGGTTCAGAATCCTATTACAATCAATATAGCAGAAGGTGTTTTTGATATTATATCTATCGGATATAACTTAAAACAAAATAAACCCAATACTATCAATATTGCTAATACTGGAAAAGAGTACTCAAGTTTAATATCTTTTTTAGTTAGCAAAGGTTTAATAGGATCAAATGTCACTCTGAATATTTATAGTGACAATGATAAAATTTTTAATAAGAAAGAAAATTCTAAAAGACGAGTAAAAACAGAATTGCAAGATTATAAAGGAGACCTATATCCTTATAAATTCTTAATGAATGGCGTATATGTTAAATATAATCAAGTATTCAAGGATTATGGAACAACTAAAGATAATATGTTTATCGAAACTACGAGACTGTAAATATCCCTAGGTGTAAATTAATACACCTAGGGATATTTTCTCTATATTTACAAGAGGACAAAATATAACAAAGGTAATCCATTATCACGTTCGTATAGAAAAAACAGTTTCAGAAAAAAAGGCATGTTATCTTTTTCTTATACAAAAGGCAAAAAAACAAGCCCCGGGGAAATATCCAAAAAATATTACAGTTGAGATACTATTCGTACAGCACACAGAATAAATTAAGATTCATCATTTGTGGATCACCTTTATATAATTGTAGTATTTTCTACAACAAATAGAAAATACTTAAAATATAATTGAAAGGAGTGTTTTTATATGTTAGAATGGTTCCAAGATGAAGATGTATTTAACACTGTGCATAAACATCATATTGTTATAGTACCCTGTACTGAAACTTTTGATATTCCTCATACTACATTATATCCTAGATTAATGAGAAGATTTCGAAATGAAGTAAAGATAATACAACATAGAGCATCTGTAGGAGATAAAACAAAATGCTGTAACTGTATATCAACTGGCGAGAATAGCCCTAAACTTATTTTTATTCCATGTATGAGAAAGAATAAGGAAAGTGGTATTATTTGCCCTGATATAGATATATTACGCAAAGCTCTTATTAAAATTAGACATTGCACATTGAATGCAAGAGTATCAATAGCTTTTGATGTATATTCATTCTTTTATTATGATTTTGAAAAAGAAGTAGCTAGTTATAACTTACATAGATCAAGATTATGGCCTTTTGTAGAAAGAGAAATTAGACGTATACTAGGCAATAATGAGTATACTAGTATTGGGCTTTTCACATATCGTAAGGAATATGAAAACCCATTATTTGCACACCATAATAAATCCGAGGCAAATAATACTGAAGGAGGTAAGTAAATTTTTTATGGGAAGAGAACCTGTCTTTGGTGTAGATAATTTTGGAAAAGCTAAACTACAAACTGTAACAGAATCAATAGGTATGGCATTATATACAGTATTGATGAATAAGCCAGGGTTCCTACCATCTTTACCGACTGCTGGTATGGATATTTACACAATGCTTTATTCATTTTATGATGCAATAGATACTAAAAGCATATTGTATGAAATAGGTAGGCAGTGTCCAGCTTTTGAAGATTATATTGCCAACAATAAATTGCAATGCAAAAAGATGGTTATTAACGAACAACCTATGCTAGTATTTGGAATGGAATATACTATCAATAAAGTTAGTAATCGTCTCATTTTTACTTTCAGAACTACACCTGAAGGTGAAGTAGTATATGACTATCATTTCAATGATGACGATGATAGTGAATTATATCGAAAATAGAAAGGATAAGAGATAAGCATGGGAGAATTATTCGATGGATTATTTGAAAATAGTACAGTAGATCAGGAAGATGTAAATGCTACACCTGAAGATACTAATACTACTAACGTAGGACTTCCAGAAGATACAGAAAGAGAGTTAACACCACTTGAGAAAATGAAGTTAGCTAAAGAAAAATCAACTAGTGGTCTTGTTATTGATACTCCTAAGGAAGAACCGATGTATAGATATCCGGCTGAAGAAGGTTTGGATAAAAATGGCATTTCAGCATTAAATGAAATGGATGAAATGATTAGTAAGGTTGCATTTGCTAGAGAGCATGGATTAATGAAAGAAAGCATTTCTTCTGAGCCTACTAATAATCCAGAAATTATTGCTAAAAGACTTGACGTTGTTAGAGATCTCAGTGCAGTTAAGATCTCGGATGATCATAAAACCTTGGAAGCCGCTCCGATTAAAGCAGATAAAGGTGAAGCTATTTTAAGATCTAAGCTTCCAAATTCTACTAGTTATGAAGTTAATCCTAGTAAATTCTTTGTACTTAATGACGAAGGTACTGTAGTAGAAGGTACAAAGTTAGAATCTAATAAAGAAGAAACACCTGCTGTTGAAAACAGTGATGAGAATGTAAATGCAGAGAATAAGAATACAGAAGAAGATGAAGCTGAGAAGAAAGCTAGAACTGAATCTGTTACTATTATTCTTAATAAGTTAAATGAGAAGACGGTATCTTTCAGTGATGATGAACGCGAAAAGATGGTTAAAACAAATGTCATCAATGTAAAGATTGTAGATGATCTTGATATGAATTCTATTGAGATTGATAGAAGTCCTATTTCATTTAACGAGTTAATTAGTGAATTTAAATGTGATGCAATTCAGACACCTGTAGTATTTCCACAGTCTGGATTTAGAGCATATATGACAGGACTTAGTGTAAGTGAAATGCTTGCATTTGGTTTAAATGAGCAGAATGGATATACTGTAGATGATATTAAGAAGCGTCTTACTATCGTTTATCATCATATGGTAAATCCATCTATATTCATTGAAAACTTTGATGATTTCTTAAATAAGTTTGCATGGTCTGATCTTGAGCTTGCTGTATGGGGTATGCTTATTTCATCATTCCCTCCAAAGGATACTATCACTTTAAAGTGTGGTAAGAAGGAATGTGGTAAGTCTTATGATATTGAATATACTCCTAGCGGAATTCTTGATTGGGATGCTGTATCTAAAGACTTCATTAAGTTATTTGAAGATGTTATTTCATGTACAGAGCCTAATACAGAATCTATTTCAAAGAACTCCCCAATTAGAAAGTCTTTGATTGTAGAATTACCATATACAAAGATGAGAGTAGAATTGGGTAGACCTAGTGCACATGACTATGTTACACGCATTGCACCAGCTATGATTGATGAAACTACAATCAAATCTATTGTAGGTGATAATCCTAATGAAAGAGATATGTCTGTATTCTTGGCTGCTATGTTTGTGCGTGTACTTTATATACCGGCAAATGGTAAGTATCATCCACTCACATCATACAAGAGTATTTATCAAGCACTTTGTAAGTTAAAGCCAGGTGAGCTTGATGCGCTTATTGCAGTTGTAAATAATAAGTTCCCTGATACTGAACCATCATTCTACTTACCATCTAGTAAGTGTCCATACTGTAGTAAAGTATCCGATAAGATTGAGATTACTGCATCTGAGTTACTTTTTCAGAGGGGGCAAGATCTCAGCCATACGGAGTACGAAGTGACAGGTATCTAAGTATTGTTGAAGAAGTACTTGCCCTATACAGAGGAGAGTTAACCTATACCGATGTCATTAAAATGGAATATCGAAGACTGTTTGAATTACGAACGTTAAGAACAGCAAGGTTAGAAAGAGAAGCTAACAGCAATATACTACCAGATCCAACTAGGAAAGGGTAGGGAAATAGAGGTTAGTGTGAATGAGAGACAACGTCGGTGATTTTTTAGACGCTATCGTCGAAAGTAAATTTGATAGATTAGAAGCTTTGGTTCTACATAACTATAAGCAATTTATGCATCTATATTGGATGCTTAGATCATATGCAACTGATATTAAATCTCTTAAATATGCTGAATCCGGAAAGCAGATTTTGACAGTAACTGTAGATATTACTAATAGTGATACTAGAGACACAATTTTATGTGAAGTTAAATCTGATAATAATGCTGATTCTCATATAGAGGGAAAAAATAAATTAGTTATACAAATGATGAAATAAATATACCCAGATACATCATAGGATGTATCTGGGTATATTTTATCACTTTAAAAAGAGTTTATAATCATATGATCGCTTAGTAAAATATGGTAAATATTTTCTATTATTTATAAGGGTTGCTATAAGTATTCTGGCTTCATCTATACTTATAGTAGTTTTACCATTTTCTCTAATAATACTATCAATATGCCATTCTGGTACATAGACCTTAAATGGATCTCTTTCATTTTTTATAATAGCTACACTAATTCTTTCTTGATGATATAGGAATGAAAACATCATAAATCCATTATCACGAATAGGATTGAGAACTGTTGTCATTCTAGGTGGGTTCTATACACCTAAATCCATGAAATACTTTTGTCTTTCATCCATAATACGTTTGATATAATAATCATCGTGATTATTAATATCTTTTAAAGCCATCTTTTGTATTCTATGAACCTCTTCTTCAGAGCTACAAAAATATAGATCAGTAACCCAATGGTTAAACCATTTACAAAAATCATCAAGGTTGATTTCATTGTCATTGATTATTGACTTTAGTAATTCTTCTAATTTCATTATTGAATCCTCCTTAGCATATTGCTAATTTATTGTAGATTAGTATATGTAAAAAAAGAGGGAGGTTTTTAAGCCTCCCTCCCGTGTGGGAACTCCGAGATTACAGATCAACTGATACAATTCTGGGATTCTTCACACTGTGAAACTTTCCAGATCCATCCTGTACATAAAAATACTTATAGACGGGGTGATGCTCTGCTTTTTCATAGATCTTTACTACAGATGAGAATTTTCCGACAAATCTCATCTCAGATCCAGTTCCGATCGGAGCACTAAGGATCATCATCTTACCCTTTGGGATAAGACGTGAGTCCATATCTGGAATATTTCCATCTTCACTAACAGTTCCCTCGATAGTGAATTTACTATTTGGATAATTAAAGACGAGTTTATTGGTCTTCTTAACCAGAGGACCAATTCCACATTCATAGATGCGATTCTGAATATCTGCTGGGTGAATAAGCTTCTCAATATTATCAATATCGAGATGCTTCTCACCAGTGTTTCCGACAACATAGCTATTACCTACACAATGTATAAGTAAAGCCGAGTTTTCAGGTATTGTCGGAATTTGGTCATATCCACGAAGCATAAGCTCATCATCATCCAACTTAACTAAGACAAAGCTAGATCTTGTAATCCAGTCAAGCTTTATCGGCTGCTGTCTAGGGTCGATAGTAACAACTTCCCCGTTTTCGTCTCTTACAGCAGCTACTGGATTTTCAGCATTCGCCATGATTGCTACCGCGAATGCTGTCTCCATCGTCGGGCACATACGTGCGTTCTCAATATTCTGATTTGTTTCTACAAATGCATAGTATTTCATATACTACCCTTTCTATCAGACTTTAAGTCTGTGCGTATTCTCTAGCTCGCCAGCTGTTTATTTGTGTAAAGATATATCTTTACATGAAAATAATATATGGATATATAATTTAAGATAAACGAAATAAAAAAAAAAGATGTGGAGGCTAATGAAACCTCCACACCAATTAGAGCAGATTGAAATTACCACATAGAGATTACTTCCCCTGTGACTCTTTCAATTTTATTCTGCCACTCGTTTCTTTTAATCTCGGCATATCCATCGATAGCCATGTCGACCATCTCCGGTCCAAGGTAATGATTATTAACGAGGTCGTCTACACGATCCTCGAAATATTTCATTAATTTGTGATGTACATCACGCTTATCCAAGAAGTCAGAAACTTCTTTCTTACGATAGTTTCTGTCCCAGACATATTTCGCTTCATTGATGTACATTTCTAACATTATCTTTACCCATTTATGGGCAAGTCCTCTTCTATATACGAAGAGCTTTGTAAATGGGTTACGATACATGTGTGAATCAGTAGAAACCACAGCAAATCCTGCGGCTACTGATCTCAATTCAATCGCAAAATCTGTTACCGCCGATTCGCACATACGTGCAATCATCGGTTCGTATTTGCGATCGATACACTCCCATTGGATGCCGAACTTTGCCAAGTCATCATAGAAACTAGATAACTTAATCTCGGTTCCCATCTCAACAGGTGTATTGCATACTACATTACTTACGATCTTATTCATAAAGATCTCCTTTCCGACCATTAGGTCTGTAAAATTAATTTGTGTATTACATGGTAATATTATATGGATATTTAAGATCTGTAAAACGATTTTCTATGATCCGAAGAAGGAATGGTATTGTATCAATTAAATAACGATATATTATTTTGATGCAATAAAATATAATATTTAAGGAGGATTTAATAATGAATAGCGTAATGAATTTAGAATCAATGGTATTATCAGATATAGAATCTTATGATTACATAAGATCCTCACTCGTGAGATATTCAGGAGTGGCAATTGATACTGAGGTTGAAAATAATATCGTATCGGTTTATTTAAATAATAGAAAAAACCCGGAATTAGTTAGATTAAGGAAAGCGATTTATTATTACGCTTTCTATTTTGTGAACTCAAAACAATGTGACTATCTCACCGAAGCGTTAAAAGATGTAGGTGATGATGGTTTTAAGTATCTTGAACTTGACCCAATGCTCGAGTCAAGTGTACTTACGCTACTAATCCACAACTTCACAGCAGAAGTGACTGTGATTGCGGGCACACGTTCAAAATTATTCAAGGATACAAATAAATGGGTAATTGAATTATCCTTGAATAATACTAAAGATGCGACACCGTTTATGAGGAAATTAGAACGGTTTGCTATTAGATTTTTTAAAAGGTTTAATTCATCTGATTTAGAAGATGTAATTAAACCTATATTAGATAATGCGTTTACGAAATAAGCGTATTTTCGCATAGTATTACCGATATATTATTTACTCGGTAATACATTAGTAATACCATAAAAAAATAAACAGGTTTGCAGTAAGCCTAGAGAAAAAAACTGTGTCCTTATAGGACGAAAGGAGCTATATTATGGCAAATCAGAAATCAGCAGCAGAAAAAAGATATTCCAGTGAGGTTTCAAAGGCAACCGTCGCTGGAATTTTAACAGGTGCGTGCGCATATGAGTTTTACAAACACGTATCAAATGCGCGTTCAGCTTACCAAGAGGTAAAAGTCGAACGTGAAGTAGATCGACTAGAAGGTAAATAAATACCTTCTAGTCGATACTTATAAGAGACCTAGATATGAATCTAGGTCTCTTTTTTTACCGGTATTAAATAAGTTTTTTCTTGTAGTCTTACTCATATATTATTATCCTGTAACACCGAAGTTATTACATAATGCAGTCGCTATACGCGAGAAAGGAGTCCGCTATGGACAAAAAGACAAGAAAATACTACAGAGAAAGTAGAAAAAGAGAAAAATACTACTATTATCGGAAAGCTGTCACATTGGTATATGGAGAAGCGTTTATGGAATCGCTTAAATATGTACCAAAGATGTCGGTAGTTGGAGTATTAAAACTTATTCCTGCTATTGTAGCATCTCAGTTATCGGCTATGCTGATGGATTTTTCGTACTATGTATATTTATTAATACGATCAATTAGACATGATAAGGCATTAGATGCTTATTGGAATGGCGTAATTGATAGTTGGAATAGGGCGCTTGATGCATTTTTGGATAGCGCAATCGTATATGATAAGGCAATTGAAATTGAATTAACTATACGGAAAAGTATTCTAAAGGATGCTAAGTAATTAGCAAAAAAAAACAGAGACGATCTATATCGTCTCTGTTTTTTTATCCATTTAGTATAATTATAGTATTCATGTAATATTATCCTGTAATACATCTGAATATAGTAACTAGAAATATTTCTAGGATAGCGAGTTTACGATCGAAGACTTCTCGGTTAGAAAAAAGTAAGCCACTTACCTCAATGAGGAAGGTTTAAAGTGCAGTCTTCTCCCATATGGGAGAAAGGAGTAAACATGAAATATTATAGCATCTTTGAAGAAGGAATGGTCACAAAAACATTTGAAATCGATGGCCAGAATTATTGGAACAACGCAAATCAACGTTCCAAAGGCGTTCTTAGAGTCTTTCCAAGCGAAATGTCCCTTGAGGCAAAAATATATAGCGGGGCTGATCCAAATGCGAGTGATTTACTCGCATTTATATTGGCTGATAAGGATGTAAGAATGTTGATCCACGCTTATCAAGAAAGAAAAAGGAAGGAGAGATATGCAATAAACGTATCTACCGGGATGAGCGGTAGAGAGGACTGGTATATCGATTACTACGATGAGCATGGACTCCAAACAGGGTATAAGCACCTGATGCATGTGTCATGTTTTGGAAAATGTGTGTATATAAAAGAAACTCTACATTGGTGATTTCGTAGAGATGTTATATTCATACGGTATACCAGAAAAAAGGTCATCTGCGAAGTACGTTAAGCCGTACTTCGAACCAGAGGGAGGTGCATCCACAGAAGTTCATAAGATTCTGTAAGATGGAAAAAAGATGGATGAGTTAATCATCCATCTTTTTTTTTTGATATTTCCACTTCCGTTTTTACAACGCAATTTACTGATGTAATATTCACATAGTAATACAATAAAAAAATATAAAGGAGGTACCGATATGGTATTCTTATGGATTGTATTAGGTTTTTTATTCGCAGGGCTTATTATAGCTCTCTGCGGAGGATTTCTGTTAGCTGTAGTAAAGGTTATTATAGGGTTAATCACCCTCATAGTGTCTTTAGCTACATCGTTATTTTTCCCAGCAGTATTAATACTGGGATTAATAACCGTCGTAAAAAAGGTGTTGAAGTGAGAGCTTCAACACCTTTTCAATACCACCAATCAGGTGGTATTTTTTTATGTTCCTTTCATCCGTTTTGTCTTTTTTTTCGTTTATATAAGATTTTCGTGTAATAAGGAAAGAATGATTCCTATTACATAAAAAATCATGGCGAGCCAGCGCCATAATACTGGAGGTATAACCGTAGAACTGTTATGCTTAGGGCGGAAGCGGAAGCCCGGAAGGAGGACTTATGTCCGAAATTTTAAATAGAATTGAAAGTAACCAGCAGTATTTCGAGACACCTAGTAGAAGGTGCGAATATGTAGAGGTAATGGATCTCGATTCCTGTGAATCGATATTCATGCCATGTTCTAGTGTCTTTAATTGCTTAGTATTAGCAATTAAAGACACAGGATACAGATCCCCCGTATCCATAATTCATAGACGTGATGCCTTAATAAGAAAAGATGGTAACGAGGAAATATATTTCCATCGTTACCAGTTAGGGGAAGATGGTTTTGTGCACCTTATTAAAGCTCATGGCGGCTATAGCTGCTATGGTGAGAGGGACAAAGCCTGATGGTACCGGTGAAATTTCACCGGTACCATACCCGAAAGGGTATTTTTTTTTTGATAGATAGCAATAATCTTCAAACACACTCCAGTAATTAATAAAGGAGGGTATATACATGCCAAACCAAATGAATACAGAATGGGATCCTTTGAGTGTTAGCTATAAGGGTGTACCACTCCAATATGAGCAGGCATCTGGATTGTCATATGTTGCAGTTGGGTGTTCACCCTCTCATACATATGGTAATGCATTAGCATTTATGCAAAATTGGGTCGTTGAATTATTTGATAAAGATTTTTTTAAAACTTTTCATATCTATTCTAAAATTGCTCATAGACAGTTAAAATCATCTGGTAAAGATTATTTTAAAAAAGAAAGACCTATGCTTATAGTAAAACCTAGAATTGATACAAATGAAGATCGTTTCTTAAGTAATACCCCTTTTATAGAGAGATTTACCGATCTATATTCAACCTATGGTTATACAGCTTTTCAGCCTTTCTTTTTTGATTCTAAAAACCAAGTAGCAATAGAATATCAGATGAATAGACTAGTTATGTATGTAGATGTAACTATTATGCTAGATACAGTAATGCAACAAATAGATGTAGAGTCATATATAAGAAATAGCGTTAGAATAAATCATCCTTTTTTTATAGATACTTATTTTGAGACATATCTTCCTATTGATATGCTCAATCTTTTATCTGGTATATCAGGTATTCCTATTACTGATTCTGATGGGAATACTAAAGATTTTTTACAATACATGAATACCTATAGTGGATA
>ERZ779649.1124-NODE-1124-length-16261-cov-2.970813_pt1 | contig 16261 bp, 11 predicted proteins | sample MGYA00511882_ERZ779649 | MGnify/ENA primary metagenome ERZ779649 (study PRJEB29588, sample SAMEA2157793) | human gut metagenome | biome: human gut; feature: human-associated habitat; material: faeces | place: Denmark | collected 2008/2010 ... | reverse complement strand
ACAGAACAATTTCGGTAGCCGCTGCCGAAATTACGCTGTCAGCCGCTCCGTCCCGTGGTATTGACGTGCAGCCCCGTCGCTGCTATAATAAAAGCACAATTGCAGACACAGGACGCCATGCAGACGCAGACGGGCCGAAAGGCTTGACAGGCGGCTGCATTTTCAATTTCGGATAAGAAGGGAAGGATGCGAAGGGAAAAAGCGCAGACGACAAAAGACGCTCAAGACGCCATTCCTCCGCTGCACAGGAGAAAGCTGCGGCAAAATACTTTTTCGGAGGTGCAACTTGAGCAGGCGGAAAAAGCTCACCAACAACAGCGGCATCCCGCAGCATGAGATCGAGAACATCGCCCGAATTCTGCTGCCGGATATTCTCGCCTTTTACGAAAGTGAGGAAGGGCAGCGGGAATTTGCCGAATGGAAGGCGGCGCGGGACGGGGCAAAAACGGACAAAGACAGCAACGGCGAGAACGTCGCCTGACGATAGATATAAGACAAATCCAAGGGATATATACTCCTAAAACAGCATGGCAAAAGGGGATGGCCGACCGCCATCCCCTTTTGTGCGTTTGTTCAGTTTTCGTAGGGCTTATACTCCGTGACGGCGTTCAGGTATGCTTCGACGTCTCCGTTCAAAATAAGATCGGCATAAGCCAGCGGGTCGTTGTAGATGAGATAGTCCAGCTCTGACCGCTGGAAGCGGTTGTCCGCCACCTCGTTCTCCACGGCGGTGCAGTCGATGGAGATCATGCTGCCGTCCTGAAACTGCAGCTCCACACAGCCAGTGTCCATGTTGAATTCACAGCTTTTGATGGTTTTCATAATTGTCCTCCTTATCCTTTGCCAGCTTTGGTTTTCTCGGCCCTCTGGGCTTGGATTCGGGACGCTTGACCACGCCGTTTCTGAAATGTGTATCCTCGAATTTCTCGAAGAAAACAAATAATCCGAACCCGTCTCCGATTAAGAAGATTTGGTTCGGATTATATTTGTTTGGTGCGGGCATGGGGACTCGAACCCCAACGGATTACTCCACGAGAACCTAAAGGTGATGTCACCTTCGTGAAAGATTTTTCATGATTTGATATAACTCTCTGATGAAGCAATCCTTCTGTTAGCCTGAACCGCACTCGGTAATTTGGAAAGCAGCAACTGTGCGGCAGTCTTGCTGTTATAGAATTCACACACAAGCAAGTCTGAATTATGTGTGAATTTTTTGTTGCAATTATCTGCAATTCATGATAAAATTCAAGCACAGATAAAATATATTTGTGTGCGAATTTTAATTAAGAGGGTCGGTGATTGCATGGACAACCGGGAACTGGCGAAAGTGATTATTGTAAGCAGGGGTGGCGTTGCGAAATCTGCTGATTTTGTTGCCGCCGGAATCCGTGCAGTTGATGTCGTGAATATGTGCAACGCCGGTTACCTCGAACGAGTACGCCACGGCTATTACAGCCTCGCCGGGGAAAGTATTGTTTCTGAGGAGCAGCTTCTCGCAACGCTTGTTCCGCAGGGGATTGTGTGCGCAGAATCAGCCCTCTTCTACTATGGATACAGTGATTTCGCACCACGTAAATGGTCCATAGCGGTGCCTCGTACTATGTCCAGAGCAAAACTTGAAGTGGATGCGCTTGTTCTGCAGGCGTACTTTGTGCAGGACAACCTGTATGAACTGGGTAAAACCACAGGGCGCTTTCAGGGTGTTGAATTGCCTGTTTATGACCGGGAAAGAACTATTTGCGACTGCTTCAAATATCGTTCCCGGCTGGACAACGAAATGTTCTCCAAGGCGTTGAATGCTTACGCAAACGATACGAAGAAAAATCTGAACAACCTTTCTGCATACTCTAAAAAGCTGCGAGTTTATAAAAAAGTGACTGAACTGATGGAGGTGCTGCTCAATGCCTGATGTTGCGGCATCTGTACTGGCGAGATTGAAAAACAAAGCGAACGAAAGCGGAAGAACCTATCAACTTTGCCTGCAGCTTTTTTGCCAGGAGGAATTTCTGCGCCGATTGGAAGAATCCAAATATGCTGAAAATCTTGTACTTAAGGGCGGTTTGTTCATCTATACCATTACCGATTTTGACAGTCGTGTGACAATGGATATAGACTTTCTTCTCCGGAAAGTGCCAAACACACCGGAGCAGCTGAAAACTGTGCTGGAGGAAATTATTTCCGCTCCTACTGGAAATGATTTTGTGACTTATGAAATTAAAAGTGTTGCGCCGATTGCTGTAGCGAAAAAATACGCAGGAATCGGTGCATCCCTCGTGGCTCGGATCAAGAACACAAAAACACCGCTCAACATTGATTTTGGTGTAGGTGACGTTATCGTTCCAAAGCATGAAAAGAGGAAGATTCCTACGCAGCTTGAAGATTTTTCCGCTCCGGCGGTAAATACATACTCTCTTGAAACGACCATCGCAGAAAAAATCGATGCAATCCTCAATCTGATGGAATTCTCCAGCAGAATGAAGGACTATTACGATATTTATTATCTGGCAAATAAATTTGACTTTGACGGCGTGTTGCTGACCGAAGCCATGAAAAAGACCTTTGCCAACCGTGACCACAGTTTTACCGTGAAGCAATTCGAGCAGGTGATGGCTTTCAACAGCGATGAAGCAATGCAGAAAAAGTGGAAAGCATTCTGCCGCAAAACCGATATAAAAACCGACGATTACAGTACTGTGCTTAAAACGATCAACGAATTTCTTTTTGAGCCGTTTGTTGCAGCTGTGGAAGGCAGAAACTATGTGAAACGCTGGTCGGTGTCAGAAAACAAATGGAGCTGATGCCGAAAAGATAAAGAAAGGTATATTTCAATGGCCAAGAAGAAAGTGGAAGAAAAAATCAATCTGGACGCTATCCTGTTTAAATGCCGCGATATTCTGCGCAAGGCGCGCAACTCCGGATCGTTCTTTGAAAAACGCGATATGATGCTCACGCTGGTGTTTTTGCGTTTCATTGGTGAAAAATTTGAAGATGGCGTAGAGAACTTACGGCAGAATCTGATCAAAGAGGGACTTGACCCTGATGACGAAGCAATTAAAGCCGCGTTTTTGGATGACCCCACTTTTACGGACGGTACATATAACCTGCCTGTGGATGCGCGCTGGTCAACGATCATCCAGACGCCTGCACCTAAGCTGAATGTCGCCCTTGATACTGCTCTGCATAGCATTGCTGCCAGCAGCAAACAGTTGAAGGGGTGTTTTGTGGAGGGCACGTTTACCACACGCAATCTCGCTCCCAACGATATCAAACAGGTAGTCGATGAAGTCAATAAGATCAGTCACAGGGTCTTTGGCGAAGAGAAAGATCTGATCGGCCGCGTTTATGAGTACTTTCTGAAAGAATTCGCTGTCAACGCCACGAAAGAAGAGGGCGAGTTCTACACCCCGCACGATGTTGTGCAGCTGATCGCGACGATGATCGAGCCGTTTGACGGCACACTTTATGACCCCTGCTGCGGCTCTGGCGGTATGTTTGTCCAGAGTACCGATCTTATCCGGGAAAAGCGCGGCGATATCAGGAGAATCAATGTCTACGGTCAGGAAAAGGAAGCTGCAACCTACCGTCTGGCGAAGATGAACCTGGCCCTGCGCGGCATCAGCCATAATCTCGGCGAAGAAAGCGACTCCACTTTTACGCACGATCTGTTCAAAGGTCTTTACTTCGACTACATCATGGCCAATCCGCCCTTCAATCTGAAAGGCTGGTACGACGAGAATCTGAAAAACGATTCCCGCTGGGTGGATTACCAGACGCCGCCGGAGAGCAACGCCAACTATGCATGGATCCTCCACATTCTTTCCCATTTGAAAGCGCTCAAGGGTGTTGCAGGATTCCTGCTGGCCAATGGCGCTTTGGGCGACAGCGATACGCTTGAGATCCGAAAAAAACTGATCCAGAATGATAAGGTCGAAGCCATTATCATTCTTCCACGCGAACTGTTTATCACCACGGATATCAGCGTCACCCTCTGGATCCTGAATCAGAATAAAAAGGGCGGGGCGTATCACGGCAGAATGCTGCGCAGCCGCGCGGGCGAAATCCTGTTCATGGATCTGCGCATGTGGACAGAAAACCCGGTTAAAAACGAGAGCAAAAAGAAAGTCCTTTTAAGCAGCGAACAGATTCAAAAAGCCGCCGACATTTATCACACATGGCAATCCGAGGGAACCGACGGCGCAAATTATGCTGTGCCGGAGCTTTACCGCAGCGTCAGGAAGGACGAAATTGAAAAGCAGGGCTGGAGTCTTGTCCCCAGCAAGTATATCGAGTTTATCGACTATGATCTGGAGATCGACTATGCCGCTGAAATGAGCCGTATTCAAAAAGAGATGCGCGAAGTTCTGAAGCAGGAAATGAAGTCCCAAAAGATGCTTGAAGATGCCTTCAGGGGGATTGGATATGGCATTGAATAACTATAAATTGGGCGATTTGCTGATGCGGAATTCAGAAGAAAACAAAGATTTAATATATGGCATTTCTGATGTCCGTGGAGTTCGCAATACTAAAGGAATTTCAAACACTAAAATTGATGTGTCAGGGCGCAATTTGAAAACGTTCCTCGTTGTAAGACCAGGTGGATTCATTTTTAATCACAGAGTACATGACAAATTGGGCCTTGGATACAATACATCCGATGAGACATATATTTTTACGAATGATTATGTGTCGTTCTATGTCAAGCCGGAAGTCAAAAACAGAATTCTGCTGCCAGACTATCTATATATGTGGTATCTGCGCCCCGAGTTTGATCGATATATGCTATTTAAAACATATGGAAGTGCCACACTATTCTTTAGCTGGGACAATATGTGTGAATTAGAAATTGAACTTCCCGATTTACCGACACAGCAGAAATATGTCGATGTCTATAATGCAATGGTCGCAAATCAACAGGCATACGAGCGCGGCTTGGAGGATTTGAAGCTCACTTGCGATGCGTATATCGAAGATTTGCGGAGAAAAATGCCGTGCGAAAAAATTGGTAGGTATATTGAACGACATGATATTCGTAACGGTAAAAACGGCAGTAAAAATGTTATGGGGATTAGTACATCCAAACAATTTCGAGAACCCACATCCAAAGTCAACAAAAATGAACTTGCAAATTATAAAGTATGCCATCCACGCCAAATAGGGTTCGTCCAAACAACACACAACGAAAAAGTGTTTACATACGCTTTTAATAACACCAAAGAGGATATAGTTGTTTCTTCAGTAAACGAAGTTTTTTCAACGCAAGAGGATAAGTTATATCCGGAATATCTGTGTATGTTCTTCAATAGAACAGAATTTGATAGATATGCACGATTTCATTCTTGGGGATCGGCACGAGAAACATTCACTTGGAACGATTTAATTGAAGTCAAAATCCCCATTCCCGATATAGCAATCCAAAAGTCAATCGCCGAAATGTACACCGTATATAACAAACGCAAAAAGATAAACGAGCAGTTGAAAGCACAGATCAAGAATATCTGCCCGATTTTGATTCGGGGATCGCTGGAAGACGGAGGTGAACCCAATGGCGAACCTGCATAACTATCACGGACGCTACTGCGAGGCGGAATTTGAAAGCACATTTCTTTCCTATTTGGAGGAAGCGGGGTGGAGCTATCTGGCCGGAAGCAGCCTTCCGCGCAGTTCCATGCGGGACGTGTTATACACTGATGACATGGAGTTTTTCCTGAACAGAACCAACCCGGATCTGACCGCGGATGAGATTCAGCAGATCATGGACACCGTGCGCCTTGCGGGTTCGGAAAGTGATTTTGCCACACTGCATAAGGTGTACGACTGGATGGTGAACGGAATTCAGTTCACCCCGCAGGCGGCTCTTCCCAGAATGGTCAATTTGATTGAGTTTGAGGATCCGGAGAAAAATGTCTTCCGCGCGGTTAATCAGTTCACCGTGGAATACACCAACAACGGGCAGACGCAGACCCGCCGCCCGGATATTCTTCTTTTTGTCAACGGAATGCCGCTGTGCATCATCGAGCTGAAGAACCCGGCGGATAAAAACGCGACGATTTACGATGCATGGGAACAGATCAATATCCGCTATTGGCGCGATATTCCGCATCTGCTGCATTATTGCCCGCTGGCCTGCATTTCCGATGGTGTGAAAACGCGGCTCGGCACTGTCCGCGCACCCTATGAACACTTTTACGCGTGGCGCCGTGTGAATGACGGCGATGAAGTGTCACTTTTGCCGTTCGACGAGGTGCAGACCATGATACGGGGCGTGTACAGCCCGGTGCGGTTTCTTGAGATTTTCCGCGACTACATTTACTTCCAGGACAGAGCGTTCGACAGCGAGGAGCGGGAGATCGTCTGCCGCTACCCGCAGTTCTTTGCTGCTCGCCTGCTGAAGCAGAGCATCATTCGATCTGTCGTAGAGAAAAGCGGCAAGGGCGGCACCTATTTCGGCGCCACAGGCTGCGGAAAGACCTACACGATGGCGTTCCTTGCCCGACAGCTCGCTCTGCGGTGTACCGGCATAAAGGAAATCGGCTCTCCGACGATCATTATGATCGTTGACCGCGACGATCTTCAGAAACAGGGATCGAAACTATTTACCAAGAGCAAGGATTTTTTGAATCTTGGTGAGGTACAGGTTGTCCGAAGCCGTAATGCCCTGCGGCAGGAGCTTGGTATGCGGGAAAGCGGCGGCTTTTATATCTGCACGATCCAAAAATTCTGTGACCGTGAAGATGACAAAATCGGACTGATCAACAACCGTGCCAATATCATTTGTTTCTCTGACGAGGCACACAGAACACAGCTCGAACACGCAAACCGGATCAGGTTCAGCAAGGATACGGATGAAAATATGAAGGCGATGGTATCCAAGCCGTATGCAAAGGTTTTGAAAGAGGCATTCCCACACGCAACCTTCGTCGGCTTTACGGGCACACCCATCGACCAGACCTATCAAACCTTCGGCGCGGAGATCGACCGTTATACGATGGATCAGGCTGTGGCCGACGGTATCACTGTGTCCATCAAATATCATCCTAGGATCGCCAAGGTCTTGCTTGATCAGGAAAAGGTCGAGCAAATCGAAGCGTACTACCAGAGATGCTTTGACGATGGCGCAACGGCAGAGGATATTGAGACCAGGAAAAAGGCCATGAGCTCCATGGAGATCATTCTGGGAGAGCCTTCCCGGTTGGAGCGCCTTGCCGTTGATATTCATGACCACTACGTTTCTGCCTGCGCCAACGACCCGGATAGAGTGCAAAAAGCGATGATCGTATGCTCCAACAGAAAAATCGCCTATGATCTGCTGCAAAAGTTCAAGGAACACTATCCGGAATGGTTTGAGAAAAAGAAGGTGCCCGATGGCAGTTCAGCTTCCGAAGAAGAATTGCGCGAGTTAAAACCGATGCCATTTATTGCGATGGTGGCAAGCGTCGCCAGCAACGATGCGTCGGGTATGTACAAGTATCTCGGCGGCGCTGCGAACAGCAAACGGTCCGAGGAACTGGACGCCGCGTTCAAGCAGGATAAGTCCAATTTCCGCATTGCCATCGTCGTTGATATGTGGATCACAGGCTTTGACGTGCCTTCTCTGACTTATATGTATAATGATAAGCCGCTGAAAAGGCATCTGCTGATCCAAACCATCAGCCGGGTCAACAGAAAATATCCCGGCAAAGATTATGGCTTTATCATCGATTATATTGGAATCCGTGACAATATGCGCGAGGCTCTGAAAATATACGGCGGCGATCACTCTATTGCACCTACGGCAGACGACGTGCAGCAGGCCACCGATGTGTTCAGAGAAGAACTTTCGATCCTGAAGGATCTCTTTTCGGGGTATGATCTGACTCCGTTCCTCAACCCGGCTGGAGATCCTGCCCTGCGGTACAGACTTTTAGCAAAAGCCGCCGAGTATGTTTTTGTTTCCGCACAGGAATTGCAAACAGAAATCAAGGGCGGCAAAGATGTCAGGAAAGTCTCGTTCAAAACATATTTCCTGAAAACTGTCAAGAGAATGCGGGCAGCGCATGATATCTGTCAGCCGTCCGGTGAACTGGATGAAGAGGAATCTGCTCTCGCGCAGTGCTTCATGGCCATTGCAGGATTTGTGCGCAAAATGAATGGCACCGATACTGAAGTCGATACCGATACCATGAACCGTCATGTGGCGAAGATGGTCGAGGAAGCACTAAAGTATAACGAGGTCGAAAACGTTCTGGAGGATGGAGAACAGGAGGATATTTTCAGCCCTGAATATTATGAGAAGCTGTCTGATGTGAAAATGCCCGCATCCAAGCTGGAGCTGCTGGTAAAAATGCTTCGCAAGCAGATCATGGAATACGGCAAAACAAATCAGATGGCCGCAAAGAAGTATCAGGAAATGCTTGAGGAAACCATCAAACAGTATCATGAACGCAGAAAACATCTTACTGCAGAGGAAGCCGGCGAAGCCCAAGAGCAAACTTCTGAGGAAATTATCAGAAATGCTACAGAACAGGCCTTACGCATTCTGCGTGAAATGAATGCGGACCGCGAAAGCTTCCGGAAGATTGGTCTCACTTTTGAGGAGAAGGCATTCTATGATATTTTGATGGCGCTGCGCGACGAGTACAATTTTGAATACGGCAAAGACAAAATTGTCGACGGTATTTCTGTAAATGAGAAGTGCAGCTCTCTGGCTAGGAAAATCAAAGAAATCATTGATGCAAAATCTTCGTTTGCAGACTGGCTCAACAATCAGAATGTTCGCGACCAGCTTAAATTTGACATCAAAGTTTGCCTGATCAAGAATGGGTATCCTCCGCAGTACAGCCCCGAGGTTTTCCGAAAAGTTATGGAGCAGGTTGAGAACATCGAGGAGCATTCATCGATATCCGGAATGTAAATAGTTATGCAAAAATCCCCCCACGCTGTTTGTGCTTCAGCGCGGGGGATTTCCTATATTGACATTACCGTTTTAGCCACTGTGCAAATTCCCCCTGTGAGATCTTGCCGTTCTCACATTTCTCCTTTTCCCTCTGCGCTTCCTTGCTCCAAGCCGAGAACGCTTCCTGAGAGATTTTGCCCGCACGGATCCATGCGAAGCGGCGCTTGTACTCGCGGCGGTAGATTTTCAGCAGTTCGTCCTGCGCATGGCTTTGCACATACTGCCGCATCGCGCCGACCTCTTTGCAGGTGCGCATCATGATTTTTTCCTGAACGCACTTGCGCAGAGAAAAGTCGATCAGGTCGTACATATTTTGCGGATAAAGCACCTCGGTGAACTGCTTTTCGTCTACAAACTCAAACGAGATTTTCATCGGCTGGAAGTCAAATTTCTGCAAAGATGGAGCCTGCTCATACGCCTGCACCCGAATAGAAAAGTCCATGTCGGTGATACTTGCGTCCAGAACTGTTTGGAACAGGCGCAAAATTTGCTGCTGCATGGTCGCAAGGTTGCTTGGGACGTGCGCCAATTCCTTGTGCGGCAACAGCTTCGTCGGATTTTTGCAATCCGGTGTCGCCTGTTTTAATCTATTGCTCCAATCCAGCCACAGGTAGAAGAAATAAGGATGTTCGTCCTTAAAATCGTCCAGAAGCTTTTGCACCGGCTTCAGGCATTTTGCATCACGCGACTGATAAAACTCCATCAATGCGCGGTCAGCTTCATGGAAACGCGGCTCCCACGAATTGATATCATAATACACGAACGACAGCAGGCTGTCCGGAAACGGGCGGTCTGCTATTTTTACGACATACTCGGCGTTGCCTTCTTTGCACTCCAATGTTTCTGCACTGTCCAGAAGATAAAATTTGCATTGAAAATCAGACATGACTGCACCTCAAAATAGATTTATAGAAATTTATATTATAAATTAGTCTTGACAATAGTTTGGGATTATGTTAGTCTAAAAATAGAAAACAAATCTATTGACTAATTATAAGTCTAAATCATGAGACACAGAATGTCAATAGCAAACGGAAAGGAAGTGAGAAAATGACCAAACTGGAAACCATCACAGCAGAAGATTTGCAAAACAGGACATATGAACCGACGCACTTTCTGGTAGATGAGCTTATTCCAGAGGGCTTGCACATCCTCGCGGGTGCGCCGAAAATCGGCAAGTCTTGGCTGGCTTTGTGGCTCTGCTTATGCGTTTCGCAGGGGCAGCCGCTCTGGAATTTTGCAGTAACGCAGGGTGAAGTGCTGTATCTCAGTCTTGAAGATTCGTTCCAGCGTATCCAGACGCGGCTCTTTGATCTGACGGAAGATGCGCCGCCGACGCTACATTTTACAATCATGGCTGATACATTAAAACACGGTCTGGAGCAGCAGATCGAGCAGTTTTTGAACGAACACCCCAGTACAAAACTGGTTGTCATTGATACTTTGCAGCGCGTCCGCAGCGTAGGCGGTGACAGCAATCTGTACGCAAATGACTATCAGGACATCGGGCTTTTGAAACAGCTTACGGACAAGCGGCACATCGCGATTCTCTTGATTCACCATCTGCGCAAGCTCCACGACGACGATCCGATGAACATGATTTCAGGCTCGACGGGATTAAGCGGCGCGGCAGATTCGACCTTTGTTCTCCAGAAAAGTTCTCGCCTTGCCAACATTGCCTCGCTGCATTGTACCGGTCGGGACATCGCAGATCGCACATTAAAACTCGAATTTGGCGAGGAAGATCACGTCTGGAAACTGCTTGAGGACAGCAAAACTTGCAGCAGTGCTTCTAAGATTTCAACGCTTCAACTCACAAAACTTCTCTCTGAATTGCTCCGTGCCGATCCTGAATACCTCGGTTCACCATCGGCACTGTCCGCAAAGATCGACCCTGACGGCCACGCCCAAAAAGGTTACCCGGCTGGTACGGGAAAGCGTTGCGGCTCTAAGAGAAAACGGGGTTTTAGCAGAGACGTACCGCAGCAACGGCAAGCGGTGGATTTCGCTCAAACGTGCCGATAGTGCCGATTTTCTGCCCGTGAAAACAATCGGCACAATCGACTCTGCGGGTGTGCCGAACGCCTGCACCGCACCGTGAGGCGCGTGTCGCCGCTGTGTGCGGCTTTCTGCCCCGACAGCGAGTGTGTGTGCGGCGCAACGGGAAAAGCCAACGTTGCGCCAACGTGCGCAAAAAACACAAAATCGCAATCCAGCAGGGTGAATCTCGTTAAAGATGTTTTTTGAATTTTTCCACAACGGCATGACGCTTTGGTGTCATGCCGTTGTTTTTCTTGTGTACTCCGCAGAAAACTCCATCTCTCCAATGAAGTTGTAGCGAATGTCAATTTGTTGTACGCGGTGTCCGCTAGATTTATCCGGCGCATGGACAATGATTTTCTCGATAAACTCCTGCACCATCACAGCGGTCAATTCTTTTGGCTCGGTGTACTTTCGGACGAGTTTCAAAAACTTCTCCGCATTGCCGGTGTGCTCCTGCGCCGCTGCAAGCTCACTGCGCAGCGTTTGAACGCTGGCGGCTAATTCTGTCTGTTCCTGCTCATAACCCGCTGAGAGCTTTGTAAAACGCTCGTCCGTCAACTTGCCGCACACGTTGTCCTCGTAGAGCTTGCGGATGATCGTATCAAGCTCCGCAATGCGGCGTTCCTGTCGGCTCAATGTGCGTTTCGTGCTGGCCTGTTTTGCCTCCAGTGCTTTCTTGCGCCCATCCATCAGCATCTCCGCAAAGGCTTCTTCATTGAAGTGGGCGAAAGAAATTACCTTTTGCAGATTCTCCAACACAAGCTGTTCCAGTACCACGGCGCGTATGTAATGGGCGCTGCACCCCTTTCGGTTGCGATAGCTTGAACAGGTGTAGTAAAAGTTTCGGTATTCTTGCTATACTCCATGATCTGCTTTAATTTCTGCAATGCTTGTATCCGTCTGTCGTTTACAGTGGATACAGACAAGCCTAAATACCGTGCAATTTTGCTATCGCTCCATTCAGCAAAGTACGATAACAGTAAAATATCCCTGTGCTTGGGCTGCAAATAGGACAATGCGTTTCCGATATGCGGCGTTACGACAAAGACCTGCTCCTTCACGCGGAAGGGCATCATCGTTTCCAGTGCATAGCTGTCTTCTGTTATCAGACTGTCAAAAATGCTCTCGTCAAAGTTTGATGCCGCGGCTTCCCGCTGCTCCTGAATGTCCAATTTTCTATGTATGTTCCGTGCCTTGTTTCGGAGGACCGTTTTCATAAAATCCTCAAAGGCGTATTGCTTATCAGCTTTTGATCTTCTGTCATTTCATATCCCTCTGATTTGTGCTTCTATATACCAACTACAAAATGAAACCTCCACTTTTCCGAAAATTCGCGCAAAGCGCAAAAACTTCCTATAAAAAACTTATTTTTGATGAAATCCGCGCTCAAAGAGAACAGAAAAATCCCCCCTCCAGTGTGAACTGGAGGGGGGAATCTTACGCTACGGGTTACTTCGTGTACTTCTGCATGAAACGCATCAGAATCGACGCAACTTCCGCGCGGGTCGCGTTGCCCTGCGGGGCAAGCGTGGTTGCGGTGCGGCCGTTGATAAGGCCAGCCCTGACAGCCCAGCGCATCGCGTCGGTCGCCCAGCTCGAAACGCTGGAAGCGTCTGTGTAGCCGGAAATGTCAGCGGATGCAGACACATCATAGCCTTTCAGCTTCGCATAGCGGTAGAGCATGGCGGCAAGCTGCTCGCGGGTGATCTTGCCCTCCATGTTCGTGCCGTCCGAAATGCCGTTTTCCATCGCCCATTCACGGCCACGAGCGTACCACGTTGCGCCGCCGGAGGTATTGACGCCCTCCATACGGGCAAGGATCGTGACGATCATACCGCGGGTGGTGTCCGCATTCGGGCTGAACGCTTTCGCGCCGGTGCCGTTCATCAGACCATTGTCGTAAGCGTACTTCACGCCGTCATAGTACCAGCTGCCGGAGACCACATCCGTGAACGGGAGGTCACCCTTGCTGGTATCCGGAGTCGAGGGCTTGGAGGGCTTCGACGGGCCGACGGGACGGAGCGGCGGAATTGCCGCAAACTCGGCTTCTGCCTTTACGAGGTCGTCGTAGTGCTTCACCAGTGCCTTTTGATCCTCGGTCAGCGCGTCATACGCAGCGCGGGCCATGCGGATAGCCGGGCCACTGTAGCGGTTGACGGGGAACAGGCGCTCGATCATCTCGTCCACCTGCGCAGCAGCAGCCAAATCAGCCTCATACTTGGCTTCGGCTTCCAGACGTGCAAGCTCTGCTTCTGCGGCGGTCAAAACATCATAGTTTTCAACCAGCGTTTTCTGATCGTTCGTCAGTGCGTCATACGCAGCGCGGGCAGCTTCGATAGCTGTTTTGCTGTCCAATGTGACTTCGCCGATTTCGTTGATCTTTTCCATCACATCGTCAGCAGCTTTCTGGTCAACCAGTGCCTTGTACGCGGCTTCTGCGGCGGTCAGCGTATCCAACTGCGTCACATACGTCTTTTGCGTGGGAGTCAGGTTGTCGTAAGCGGCACGGGCCGTTTCGATGGCCTGCTTGCTCTCCAGCGTGACGTCGCCGATTTCGTCAATCAAGCTATCAACCGCAGCGGCGGCAGCTCTGTCAATGCGTTCCTGCTCGGCAGCTGCCTCTTGCAGCTCTTTCAGCCTCGCTTCTGCCTCAAGAAGCGTGTAATAGCTGACCGGTTCAGCACACTCGACAATATACTGTGCGTACTTGTTCAGTGCATCGTAGCCAGCGCGCGCTTTCTGGATCTGCTCTGCACTTTCCAGCGTGATTTCGTCAATCGGGCCGATTGCTGCAATGTCAGCAATGACCTTATCCGCCGCAGCCTGATTGAGTCCGTCGATCTTTTCAATCAGTGCCATGAGCTTATTGTACTCGTTGACGGTCAGGCGGTCTTTTTCCTCCTGCGTCAGCGATTCATAAATCTCCTGCACCGATTTGATCTGCTCCACATCTTCCAGCGTTGCGCGGTAGACGGAGGGCAGAGCGGCAATCTTTACGGACAGATCAGCGGTTTTCTTGAAGCTGGCAACGCCAGCCTCCGCATCAAGCAGCTTCTGATAGTTGGTGACGTTCTTCTGGCTATCTTCACTCAGCGCGTCATAGGCCGCTCTGGTGATGCTCAGACCGCTTTCCATGCTCTTATAGTTGTAGCTTTCTACTTTGATGCAATACTTGTCGATCAGGCCCATGACATACGCGGAGCCATCGTCAACCTGTGCATTGACCACCTTCAGCACATACCACGTTCCGCCCGAAGTCTGCGTGTTGCCGGCTTGCGTGTTCATGGTAGGCCAGCCCTTCACGCCGCACCCAACGTAGATGGTGTCGCCCGCGACAACGGGGATGGTCTGCGTCCGCTTATAGAAGCTGACACCCTCGGTGTTGTCGGTCACCTGCTCGTTGAGGAACGTCTTTACAAGGAAGTTCTTGTTCGCGGCGGTCGGCGTGATCTTGATTTCGGCCTTTTCATCAGCAATCTGCAAGGTGTACTCGTTTGTCGAGCCAATCGTGCCGGACGTGAAATCCGGGAAAATCGTGCCGCCGGTCACTTCAAGTGCCTTTAAGGTGGTGTTCTGTGCATCTTCACCGCCCCACGTGCCGCCGAGGTCTGCACCGTAGCCGATTCTGGTATACATGATGCGGATTTCATCACCGTCGCCCAGCTTGCCGTTCGCAACCGTGAAGTTACCAAAGCCCTCGTTGTTGAACCAATCGTTCAGCGTTCCCATCCAGCCGGATTGAGAGCCGCCGTCAAAAGCGGACAGACCGTTGATCGACGTGATGTAGTTGCTGGACGCACCGGTCTGTTTCCAGCCGTGCTCATCAAGTGCTTCTACTACACAGCTCATCATGGTAGATGTGGAATCCAACTCTACCGGGAAATGGTCGATTGGCGTACCATCCCAATACGTTTTGCCTGTGGGCCAGAGATCGCGTGTAAAGGTCGTGTTCTCAACGGTGACATACACAGTGCCATAGGCGGCTTCCATGTCCTTAACCACGGCTGCCATCGCTGCAAGGGCAGCCGTCTTTGCATCCGTGGCGGTGGTCACGTCCTCGGCCTTTTCGATGTTGGCAATGCCGTCGTTGTACGCCTTGACCAGCGTATTCCAATTTGTGTTGGAATACTCCGACTTGGTGTACGTCTGATAGGCAGCTGTCAATTCGTTTTTGAGTGACGTTTTTGCCGCGGTCAGCTCGTCCGGGGTCGCTACCTTTTCCAGATAGACCTTGACGAGAATGTTGTGCGGCATCACGCAAGTAAAGCGGACAGTCGCTGCGGTCATGCCATATTCGCCCTGATCGTATGCACCGCCGCCATCCGGGGTGTAGTAGAATCGTGCTCTGGAGCTGCCACGATCTTCCGTGTAGTTATAGATACCGGTCGTGACACCCTCGATGGGCTTGCCGGTGTCCTTGTCCAGAACCTCGATTTTTACAACCTTGGCATTGTAATCGCACTCAGTTACCTTGCCGTCCAGCTTGCGCGCGATAATAAGCTGATACTCCGAACCCTCCTGCACACGGTAGTCGGTCGCGTCGAACGCGCCGAGGGCAGCCTCCTTGCGGAGATTGCCGGTCGCAGACGGGATATTGACGCGCTCATTGCCGTTCGCGTATTCGTCGCTGACATAGGAATAGCTTCTGTTGTTGGCAACGATGAAGTCATTCTGATAGTCAGCACCGTCCGCAACCGTGACCGTTACAGTCGGATTGACAGCCTCTTTGAGCGTGGAACCGTCCGTGCCGTAGGCTTCTTTCAGCTTTTCATACTTTGCTTTCTGCGCCGTGCTCATCTGGTTGATCTGGTGCTCGGTTGCAAGCGCCATTTCGCTCTGGAGCCATCTGAAACGCTCGGCAAAGCCCTGCGTGAAGTCATTCAGATCGTCGGGCAGCATATCCAGCGCATAGCGGAGGTTGTTTGCGCGCCATGCGTCGCTGCCCTGATGCTGCTTGGAAAGCTGTGCCACCAGTGCGTCAAATTCGCGCACAAGTTTCTTTGCGTCGGTCAGGTTGTCGAGCGACTTAAACTTCTCGCAGCTTTCGTTATAGGTATCGTCGATCTGCTTCAGTTCTGCCTCCGTAAACAGAGTACGGTCAACGTCCTGATAGCTGTCGTCCAGCTCCTGCTTGAGCGCGGCAAGGCCAGACGCAAGCTCGTCGCCGGATTTCGGGTTCACATAGACCCACACGGAAGCACCAGCTGTCATGCTCGGCAGCTCCTCGATCTGCGGGCCGCCGGATACATCGGTGTTGCCGAAGTAGCCCTTGTCGTCGCGCAGATC
>ERZ779649.1116-NODE-1116-length-16367-cov-1.865743_pt1 | contig 16367 bp, 17 predicted proteins | sample MGYA00511882_ERZ779649 | MGnify/ENA primary metagenome ERZ779649 (study PRJEB29588, sample SAMEA2157793) | human gut metagenome | biome: human gut; feature: human-associated habitat; material: faeces | place: Denmark | collected 2008/2010 ... | reverse complement strand
TCCTCTGGAGGCGGCCGCTCTTCAACAAGTTTTTACCAAGGCAAAAGAATGAATTAAAATCTACCTAGTAAAGTGTTAAATTTTACTAGGCAGATTTTTTAATGTAATAATTTCATAAAAAATTGTTCTGTACTAATTTCTGGCACTCTGTTGTTTCTTTTTAGAAGATATAAACAATTGGAATCTTTGGTTATTATGTTTATACCACTTGTGCATGATAGGCTCGCTTTAAATCCAAGGGCTTTTACAATTGAATTTGATTCTTTAGAGACTGCTCCAAATGGATATGTGAATGTATTTGGTTGATACCCATTGCAATTATTTCTAAATTCTTCTTGTAGCTTATTTAAGTCATTGCTTAAAAAATTAGAATAGTGCTCAGCACTTTCAGAAGACGTTTTTTTGCAACCGTTTCTGCCATTATTCATAGAATGCAAATTATATGTATGGTTTTGAAATTCTATACGTCCAGTATCCATTAATTCTTTAATATCTTTCCATCTTAAATATGAATAATTTAGATTTGCTTCATCTGTTTCAGTAAATTTATCTGTATATGAACCAACAATCGATATAACTGCTTTCATATCGTACTTTTCTAACAAAGGAAATAAATATCCGTAGTTATTATAATGACCATCATCAAAAGTTAGTACTATTGGTTTTTCTGGTAGTGGTGTATCATTATATACATAAGAAATTAAATCAGCTATTGTAACTGTAGTATATCCTTTATCTTTAATATATTTTAAATCCTCTTCTAGAACAGCAGGAGTAACAGTATATTTATTAGACCTTGAAGAATCTTTTAAAATACTATGATACATAATTATTGGGACTTCTATATAATCCTCAGAAGTTGCAATAACTATAGAAATACCAACAGTAAGAAGTGTGACTAATAAGGTTAAAAAAAGTAATATTTTAGATAAATGTATAACTTTAATTTTCAAAATAATCCTCCTAAATAAAATCTTAATAAATTGTATACTTTTTCCTTAATATTTATGTGCTAATATATGAACAGTAAAAACAATAGGGAGGGGAAAGTCTTGAAAAAGATTGTACTAAGATGTGAAAATTTAAAAAAGAATTTTCGGTCAAAAAGAAATTTTAAAAGGTGTATCATTACAATTATTGGAAGGAGATATTTTAGGATTTATAGGTCCGAATGGTGCTGGTAAAACAACTACTATAAAACTTATACTAGGACTTCAAAATATAACTTCTGGAAAGGTATATATTAATGGATATGATATAGAGGAAAACTTTAAAAAAGCAATAGAAAATGTAGGAACAATAGTAGAGAGTCCTGATTTATATATGTATATGTCTGGTTATGAAAATTTAAAATTAGTAGCCAACTTATATAAAAATGTTGACAAAAAAAGAATTGATGAAATTGTAAAACTAGTTGGACTAGAAAACAGGATAAAAGATAAGGTTTCTAAGTACTCATTAGGAATGAGACAAAGATTAGGAATTGCTCAAGCATTATTACATCGACCTAAATTATTAATATTGGATGAACCAACAAATGGTTTGGATCCTGAAGGAATAAAAGAAGTAAAGGTATTGCTTAAAAAATTAGCTGAACAAGAAAATATGGCAATTTTAATATCTAGCCATAATTTAGCAGAATTAGATACATTCTGTAATAAGATATCAATTATTAAGAATGGTGAAATAGTAGAAACAAATGATATAGATACATTCAAAAAAGATATTAAAAACAATTGTTATATATTAGAAGTAGAGGATTCTAGTGTAATAGGCTCTATTATAGATTATAAGATGGATATTTTAACAGAAACAGAAGTTAGAGTTTATATAGAAAAAGAAAAAGTTCCTCTTCTAATTAAAGAATTAGTTTTACGAAATGTAAAACTATATAATGTTTCAGAAGAAAATTTAAGCTTGGAAGATGCATTCTTAAAGAAAACAGGGGGTAATGTAATTGAGTAAGTTGATAAAAAATGAGTTAATAAAAATTTTTTCTAAGAAAAGCATGATTGTTATTGGAGTAATTATTTTGGTTATAATAATAGGCTTTAACGTTTTAAATAAAATAAGTCAAAACATGTCAAATTCATATTCTGCATATTCAGAAAGTTATATACAATATTTAGATGAAGAATTAGCTGAGTTAGACCCTAATAAACCTTCAGATATAAATAAATATGTAGAAACTAAATCACAAAAAGATCTAGCAACTCTTGCAAAAGATTATAAAGAAACTAGCTGGCAAGCAGAAGTAATTGGAACAGTTATTTCTCCTATAATAGAGGAAATGAATAATTATGAATATATAGATAAAAATAATGAAGCACTTACTTGTTCTAAAGCTAAATATGATGGAATGCTTACAGCTTTAAAAAATAATGATTGGAAGTATTTTGCAACTAAGGAATTAGATAGTTTAAATACACAAATAGAAGAATTAAATACATTAATAGCACAAGATAGTGAAAATGATGATTTAAAAACTCAATTAAAGAGTTTAGAATTACAAAAAGAAGTAGTTAATTTAAGATTAGATAAGAACATTAATTATGGTAGTGATAACTATAAAAGTATAGCTGTACAAAATTATAGAATGTATATGGGTAATTATATTCAATCATCACAAGGGAAAAATCTAACAGATGAAGATAAATCAGAAATAAATGGATATTTAGAAAATGCTAATTTATATAAATATGATTTATATAATGATACAGAATATCAAAATACTGCTACAGCAAATTATACCTTTCAAAATTCAATAGGCACATATATCGCAATTATAGTAATGGTTGTTGTTATAGTTTCTGGCGTTTCAATTAGTGAAGAGTTTAATAAAGGTACTGTAAAATTACTATTAGTTAGACCATATAGTAGAACTAAAATACTTATTTCAAAATTAATTGCTGTATTTATAACAATGATTATTACTACAGTTGCAATTTTATTATTACAATTTATTATTGGTGGAATTGTATATGGCTTTGGAACTTATATGATGAATGTTGTACAGTTTGATTTTACAACTAATAGTATTGTAACATTAAACATTTTTGCATATCTTGGTTTAATATTTATATGTAAATTACCAATATTTATTTTAATTGGAACATTAGCTTTTGCATTAAGTACACTTTTCTTAAATTCACCACTTGCAGTTGCATTACCTATACTTGGATACATGGGTAGTGATATGATTAATATGATTGCTATATCTTATAAATGGGACTGGGTAAAATATTTTGTAACACCTAACTGGGATTTAAGCCAATATTTATTTGGTGGAACTCCAATGTTTAGTGGAATTAGTGTAGAATTTTCTATAACTATTTGTGCAATATATTTTGTAATCATGCTAGTAGCTTCTATAGTTTCATTTAAGAAGAGGAATATCAAGAATGTATAGGATTTTACAATATTATGTAAATGTGGTATAATTAAAAGTATCAAATCTGTTGAATGTTTCATCTCCTGTATATAGAGAAATCTCTATATATAGCAACATGGTTTGACAAAAAATATAAAGGAGGAAAAAAGAGATGAAAAAATATGCAAACGTTGAGGAAATCCGGAGAAATGCTATCGAGGTAAAAGATGGGATGATGGTCTACTGGCCGCAGGAACAGATAACTGAACCGTTGGCATTGGGAGAAATTCCGTTTAAATTCGAGCGTAAGTTCGATATGAACAATGGAATCCTGTCCTTTGTTCTTGAAGGGAAGGTGTATGTTATTCCCGAAATGTGGGGAGCATACGCAACTCTGCAGTCAGAAGGATTCCGCAAATCCTATTTCTATGTACCCTTCAGCAATGGAGATTATCCGCTGGCATATGAAGCTCAGTGGAAAAAGTTGCTTGAAGAGCAGAGAAAGAGCCTGAGAGAAGAGTTTCTTGAAGACTGCAAGGGATTCTGCAAGAAAAACGGAATTAAGAGTATTGATCCCAAGCTCGTGGCAATGTGCTTCGAGATTCCTGGAGGCGGATTGATAACACATCACCTCTATGGTGACAGTATTGTATATCCGGTCCTGAGCAGCATGTGTTTTGACTCTACCGCATGTTCCTGGATGGGAACATATGCAACCAATAATGGTACATGCCAGTTCGTGTACTGCGATGGTAAAACATATGTAACTAGAAACTGGGACGTGGTCGAAGCACTTCAGGCATCAGGGTTTAAACTCAAGGACCGCTTCGTACCGTTATCAAACGGTGAAGTGCCCACAGATCCGAGGTATAAGAACATTTGGAATATGTGTAAGTAATCTCTTAAGGGAAAAAGAACAAACTTTGTTCGCACACCTAAGCACTCAAGCTTAGGTGTGTTCCCTTTTATATTAGGATTATCACGCCTTGATTTTTAAGCAAAAACAGACTATAATATTGGAGGAAAAATAATTAGAAGGTGTAAAATTGAAAACAAAATATATAAATTTAAAAGAAGAATATAATGAAGAAAAAATAAAAGAAGCAGCACAAGATATACTAAATGGGAAACTAGTAATATTTCCAACAGAAACAGTATATGGAATAGGTGCAAATGCATTAAATGATAATGCTTGTAAAAATATTTTTAAAGCAAAGGGGAGGGCAGGGGATAACCCTTTAATAGTACATGTAAATAATGTAGACATGATTAAACAACTCGTAGAAGAACCGAATGAAGTAGAAAAAATATTAATTAGTACTTTTTGCCCAGGTCCTTTTACATTAATATTAAAAGCTAAAAACATAATTCCAAAATCAGTTACTGCAGGCCTAGATACTGTTGGAATAAGAATGCCTTCAAACAAGATCGCAAATAAATTAATAGAATATGCAGATGTTCCAATTGCTGCACCAAGTGCGAATGTATCTGGCAGACCAAGTGGAACTAAAATAGAAGATATATTAAAAGAATTTGATGGAAAAGTCTCAACTATTATAGATGATGGGATGGTAGATATAGGATTGGAATCTACTGTAGTTAGAGTTATAGATAATAAGGTAAGAATATTAAGACCTGGTAAAATAACAAAAGAAGATATAGAAAAATTAGGAATAGAAGTAGAGATTGATGAGAATATCCTTGGAAAATATGATGGAAAAGAAAAAGTGCTGTCACCAGGTATGAAATATAGACATTATGCGCCAAATACTAAATGCATGATGGTATATAGTAAAAATGAAGAAGCCATGGTAAATAAAATAAATGAACTTATAAATGAAAAAAATGCATTAGTAGTATGTAGAGATAAAAATTTTGATAAATACGCTACTAAAAATAAAATAAAGATGGGTAACTCATTAGATGAAATGGCACATAATATATTTTCTATATTAAGGCAAGTAGATAATTACAATGTAGATATTGTAATTATAGAAGGTATGCAAAAAGATGGATTGGGCTTGGCATTAAATAATAGATTACTACGTGCATGTGAATATAATTATATAGAAATATAGGGATTTGGGGACGTTCCTTTTTTTCCTATTTAATAAAACATAAAAGAACTGCTTGTATCGTTAAATCAACAATATGAATAATTAAAAGTAGACACACAAGCTAAAATAATATATAATAAATGTATTAAGAAATTAAGGAGTGATTTATATAAATGAAGCAATTTGATGATGGTAATATCCAAATTCAATATAGTGACGAGAATGAGCCGTGTGTGCTCGAACTTATGAACCAAGTACTAATTGCGTATGAGACTATCACAAGTTTATTTAAGTTAAAAAATTATGACAGAAAAATTATAATACAGTTATATAATAGTGTAGAAGAATTACATAAAGAAGTGTTTGGTAAAAAAAGAGAAGAATGGGAAGTTGCATTAGAATGCGAAGATGGAACTTTAAAATTAGTAACGCCTTTAAACCCAGGAAATGTACATTCATATAGCGATATTATGAAAATCGCACAAAAATCTGTTGCAGATATGATTCTTGCTGATAATTTTGACGAGATTCCTAATTGGTTAGATATTACAACATATCTTTTCGGCTTAAACGATGCAAAAACAACTTATTCATATCAAAAATTAAATATTAATGATATAAAATCTTTTAGTGATGCATATTTTATTACTTTATCATTAATTAATATATATGGAATTAACAAAATCATAAAAATATATAAAAAAGCTAAAAATTATAATAGGATATTAAACGCATCAGATAACGAAATTAATAATAAGATAATTAAGTATTATGCAGAAGCTGTATAAAAATAAAACTCATAACTTAAATATGGTATAATGTAGTTAAGTTATGGGTTTTCGTTTTGTCGAAAAAAGTCAAAAAGCGAGAAAAATGACGAACGAAAATGCTTGATTTTATAAGGCTATAGGTATACAGTAGAATATACAAGCTAAAATTTTTACACAATTTTGACTTAAGAAAAAAAGGAAGGGGTAATAAACAAATGAGTAAAAGATTTTGTGGAGGAATATTTTTTGATCCAAAGTTAATGATTGAATTAGGAGTAGAACATCCAGTGAGTTTGCTGTATTATTTAACCTATGCGAATAAAAGCTATGGAATAGAAATAGTAAAAATTCAATATAATGAGGATTCAAAAATGACAAGAGAAGTAGGAAACATAGATGATATATCAGAAAATGAGACTGAAGTAATTTCAATTATAGATAAATTAAAAGAAAACTATGTTACACCTATCGTAATGAAAGATATAATAGAGGATATGAAATACGAGATTACCCCTATACAATAACAACTAGAACTTAAGTTTTGGTTGTTTTTTTATGCTTAATTAGATATAATAGATATGCAAAATAGAAGGGAAAAAAGGACCGTCCTCAAATCCCTAAGGAGGAATAAAATGAGAATTAGATTTAAGCCATGGGCAAGACCAGAATTAGAAGCTTGCAAATTTTATATAGATAATCCAGAAGATTATAAAGGAAAATGGAAAACAGCTTTTAAAAATACAAATAATCCTATACATTTAGAACTTGGGTGTGGTAAAGGTAATTTTATATCTCAAATAGCTCTGCAAAATCCAAATGTAAATTATATTGCAATAGATTTAGTAGATGCAATGTTAGGTTTAGCTAAAAGAAATGTAGAACAAGAATTTAAAGAAAACAATAAAGAACCAGATAATGTTATTCTTACAAGATTTGATATAGAAAGAATTCTTTTAATGATGAATAATAATGATAATATAGAAAGAATTTATATTAATTTTTGCAATCCTTGGCCTAGAGGAAAGCATAGAAAGAAAAGATTAACACATACAAGGCAATTAGAAAAGTATAAAGAATTTTTAGTAGCAGGTGGAGAAATACATTTTAAAACTGATGATGATGATTTATTTGAATCTAGCATAAACTATTTTAAAGAGAGTGGTTTTGAAATTATAAAACTAACCTATGATTTACATTCTGAGACCGATTGGGAAGACATCCAAACAGAACATGAAAAAATGTTCTCAGAAAAAGGAATAAAGATAAAAGCTTTAATAGCTAAATTAACAAAAAAATAATGGAGGATGTTATGTATAAAAGAACTGAAACTAGACCTATAAAAGTTGGTAATGTGCAAATTGGTGGCCAAAATAAAGTAATAATACAATCTATGACAAATACAAAAACAAAAGATGTAGCTTCAACAGTTAAACAAATATTAGAATTAGAAAAAGCTGGTTGCGAAATAATACGTGTTGCATGTTTAGATATGGAAGATGCAAAAGCAATAAAAGATATAAAAGAACAAATACATATACCAATAGTAGCAGACATTCACTTTGACTATAAAATCGCAATATGTGCTATAGAAGCTGGAGTAGATAAAGTTAGAATTAATCCAGGTAATATTGGTGGCAAAGAGAAAGTAAAAGCAGTTGTAGACAAATGCAAAGAATACAATGTTCCTATAAGAATAGGAGTTAATGCTGGATCCTTGGAAAAAGATTTGTTAGCAAAGTATGGTGGTAAGCCTACAGCCAAAGCGATGGTAGAAAGTGCAAAAAGACATGTACAAATATTAGAAGACTTAGATTTTTATGATATAGCAATATCTTTAAAAGCGTCTAATTTAGATTTATGTATAGAAAGCTATGAAGGGGCTGCTAAAACTTTTAAATATCCATTACATTTAGGAATAACAGAAGCTGGAACAGCATTTAGTGGTACTATAAAATCAAGTATTGGACTTGGAATTTTATTAAGAGAGGGAATAGGAGATACAATAAGAGTTTCTTTATCAGATGATCCTATAGAAGAAATTAAGGTTGTAAAAGAAATATTAAAAGATTGTAATTTGTATAATAATGTTCCAACATTAGTTTCATGTCCTACTTGTGGTAGAACACAAATAGATTTAATACCAATGGCAAAAGAAGTAGAAGAATTTTTACAAACTATAAATAGTGATATAACTGTTGCTGTCATGGGATGTGCAGTAAATGGACCAGGAGAAGCTAGTAATGCAGATATAGGTATTGCTGGTGGAATAAAAGAAGGTTTACTATTTAAAAAAGGAAAAATAATTAGAAAAATTCCCCAAGAAAATATTGTAAATGAATTAAAAGAAGAAATATTAAAAATGATAGAAGGTTAAAATATTGAAAGTAAAAGAATTATTACATGAATTTCAAACAAATCAAGATTATCAAGAATTAGATGAATTAAGCTTTATTAGAAAGATTTATATAGAAATCGGAAAAAACAAGACTTTTGATGTAAGATACTATTTCGGAAATACAGCGACTCAAAAGCAAATATATAGATTAGCTAAAAAGCGAACTGGAGTTGAAGATCGACTTGATGACAGAGAAATTATATGTTATTCGTTAGCTAGACAATGCGAATATATTTTTAAGAAATTAGGATATAGTTGTACAGTTACACATGAACCAAAAGAATTAGAACATGTGTTTAATATTCTTACACTAAAAAATGGTGATAGGATAAAGCTTGACTTACAAGCTGATTTAGAATTCATACAAACTAGAAGGAGAACAAGACATTTTGGTACAACTGATGATGAATATGTTTTATTAACTGAGGTTCCTACAGAAGAACTTGAAAGAGTAGATAGGAATATCGGATATACAAGCGAAACTGGAGAATATACTGATGAAGTTATAAATTCAGTTATTTCTAACTTATCTGATTTACCGTTAGCAGAAAGAGTTACAAGTTTCATAAATGATGAAGATATAATTAAAATTTCAGCAGATATGGGCTATATGCAACAATACTCATTTTATTATAAAATGCTAACCAGTTTAGCAGAAAATGAAATTTGGAAAAAGCTTTATATCTTTCCTTGCAAAATGAGTCAAGAAGAATATACAAGTTGTATATTTATAAGAGAGCAAGAACCAACTGTATTTTTATATTCCAATAAACATAACAAGTTTTTAAGTGTAGATATAGATAAAATTCCAGAATTACAAGAAGAAGGATTAAGATTGGGAGTTAGAGGAACAGAAAATGGAGTAAAATTACTAAGAAGAGCTATTACAGAAAGAAAAAGAAAACTAGACGATTCAGAGCAATCTTTATAAGGAGATGGTAGATATGAAAAAAGCTGTTATAATTGGTGGTGGAGAAATAGGAAGAAAAGGAACCGAATATGAAACACAAAAAATAGATAAGGAAATAGTAGCACTTGCGAACAAACAATCGCCAAACTTTCTTTTTCTTGGTTTTGCTAATGTAAATCATATAGAATCATATTTTAGAGTTATAAAAAGAAATTATAGGAATTTAGGATGTATATCTAAAACTATTTTAAAGAAAGAACTGGACAATCGAGAATTAATTCTAGAAAGATTTAATAATGCAGATATAATTTATATAGGTGGAGGAAATACCTTAGAGCTAATGAAGATTTTAAAGCAATATAATATGATTTCACTATTAGAAGAGGCTTATAATGATGGAAAAGTAATTTGTGGTCTTAGTGCTGGAGCAATAGCTATTTGTAAATATGGATTATCTGATGCGAGAAAATATAAAGAATTTAAACTAACTAGAGTAAAAGGAATTGGTTTAGTTGATTTACTAGTATGTCCTCATTATAATTTAGATGGAAGAGAAGAGGAGTTAGAAAGAATTATGAAGCGAACCAAAGATGTACAAGGTGTAGGGTTAAAAAATTTACAAGCACTAAAAATTATAGATGGTGATATAAGCATAATTTCTGATTCAAATGATGATAAAGTAAAGTTTATAAATTAATTTAATTAAGCTTGCCAATAAAAAAATACTAATATATAATTGAAGAGGCAGAAATTTTAGCCCATAAAACTAAAAGGAGGATTAAAATGGCTTTTATAGATGAAATAAAAGATAGAGCAAAAAAAGATATAAAAAAGATAGTACTTCCAGAATCAGACGATGATAGAACATTAAAAGCTACATCAGAAGTATTAAAACAGAAATTTGCAGAAATAATATTAATAGGAAATAGAAGTAAAATATTAGAAAGAGCAAAAGAACTTAGTCTAGATAACATAGAAGAAGCAGAAATTTTAGATCCTAATAATTCTGAAAACTATAATGAATTTGTAGAACAATTTTACGAATTAAGAAAACATAAAGGAATGACAATAGAAAAAGCAAAAGAATTTATGTTAGACAATATATATTTTGGAATGATGATGGTTAAACAAGGTTATGCAGATGGATTAGTTTCTGGAGCTGTTCATTCTACATCAGATACTTTAAGACCAGCACTTCAAATATTAAAAACAGCACCTGGCACTAAATTAGTATCTGCTTTTTTTATGATGATTGTGCCTAATTGTATATATGGAGAAAATGGAGTTTTCTTATTTTCAGATAGTGGTTTAAACGAAAATCCAGATAGTGATGCATTATCCGAAATTGCATTATCATCTAGTAAAAGCTTTGAACTATTAACAGGTAAAACACCAAAAATAGCAATGCTTTCATATTCTTCACATGGTAGTGCAAAATCTGAATTAACAGAAAAAGTAATAAAAGCAACAAATTTAGTAAAAGAAAAAGCTCCAGACTTATTAGTAGATGGAGAATTACAATTAGATGCTGCAATAATTCCAGAGGTTGCAGAATATAAAGCTAAAGGAAGTCCTTTAAAAGGTGAAGCAAATATTTTAATTTTCCCAGACTTAAATGCTGGAAATATAGGTTATAAACTAGTTCAAAGGCTTGCAAAAGCAGAAGCATATGGTCCACTATGTCAAGGTATTGCAAAACCAGTTAATGATTTATCAAGAGGTTGTAGCAGTAAAGACATAGAAGGCGTTGTAGCAATTACTGCTGTACAAGCACAAGAACAAGATAAATAAATTTATTGGAGGTTTTTTATGAAAATTTTAGTAATTAATTGTGGAAGCTCATCATTAAAATATCAATTAATAGATATGGCTTCAGAAAAAGTAATGGCAAAAGGAACTTTTGAAAGAATAGGTCAACCAAACTCATTCTTAACACATAAAGTAAATGGAGAAAAATATAAATTAGAAAAACCAGTACAAAATCATGAAGAAGCATTAGAATTTTCACTAGAACAATTATTAAATCCAGAATACAAAGTAATTGATTCACTAGAAGAAATAAATGCTACAGGACATAGAGTTGTTCATGGTGGTGAAAAGTTTAATAAACCTGTAATTATTAATGAAGAAGTTATAAGTACTATAGAAGAATGTGCAAGCTTAGCACCACTTCATAATCCAGCAGCAGTAATGGGAATTAAAGCTGCACAAAAATTAATTCCTAATAAGCCAATGGTTGCTGTATTTGATACAGCATTTCATCAAACAATGCCAAAAGAACATTATATTTATCCAATTCCATATAAATATTATAATGAATATGGAGTTAGAAAATATGGTTTCCATGGTACATCTCATCAATATGTAGCTAATCGTGTAGCTGAATTAGAAGGAAAACCAATAGAAGATTTAAGAATAATATCTTGCCATTTAGGTCAAGGTGGAAGTATATGTGCAGTTCAAGGTGGTAAATCTGTAGAAACAAGTATGGGACTTACACCACTTGCTGGCATCCCAATGGGTACACGTTCTGGTGATATTGACCCATCTGTAGTTACATTTATAATGAAAAAAGAAGGCTTAACACCAGATGAAATGGAACGTATATTAAATAAAGAATCTGGTATTTTAGCATTATCAGGAGTTACACAAGACTGTAGAGATATGGAAGCTGCAGCAGCAGAAGGAAATGAACAAGCCGCACTTGCAATAAAAATACACAATTATTTAATTGCTGCACAAATAGCTAAATGTGCTGTTGCAATGAATGGATTTGATGTTATGCTATTTACTGCAGGAATCGGAGAAAACCAAAAGAATATTAGAAAAGGAATTTGCGAAAATTTAAAATTCTTGGGTGTAGAGATAGATGATGAAAGAAATGATGTAAAAGGTGAAGAAAGATTAATTTCTTCTGATAACTCTAAAATTAAAGTATATGTAGTTCCAACAGATGAAGAACTAATGATAGCAAAACAAACTTTAGAATTAATAAAATAATTAATTTTGAACTTTAGGGACGGTCCTTAAAGTTCATTTTATTTACATAATTCGTAAAATATGATATAATACACCAGATATATTGTAAAAATAACTCTAAATAATGAAGGGAGAAAAACAATGAAATTTTTAACACCTATGGAACTTCGGAGTGTAAACTTCAAAAAAATAAATCAGCTGTATGAATCAAAAGAAATCGGATTTGTCGGTTTCAATTTTGATACTTTTCATACAGTATGGTTACCGATTCAATATGAAATTGGACAAAAGCAAATCAGGATGCTGGATGATGGTGAGATAACCATAGAGGCAAAGTTGGTTATGGCTCTGTGGCAAACCGATTTCTCGGAAAATTTATATTTGTTTTCCGATTTAGTAGAATATATCCAGAAAAAGAATGGATATTATGACGCTCTGCCAAGGTTCAATCCTGCGCTTTGCGAAAAATGCGGAGGGAAATGTTGCAAGCGAACAGGGTGCTACTATTCGCCTAAAGATTTCTCAGAAATAAGTTTTGAGACACTCTTTAAGCATTTTTGCAAAGGATATACATCAATATATCCTATAGATGGCTTTTATACTGGGTTACAAAATTCCCTAATATTAAAGGTTAGGAATGTTGGCGAACCGGTGGCCATTGATAAAAATTATGGATACAATCAATGTATCCTGTTAGGAGAGAAAGGATGTAGCTTATCCAGAGAAAAGCGTCCTCGTGGCGGGCGGGAATTGATTCCTATGGAGAATGGTTGCATTACAGGCTATACATTCAGAGAGATAGTCGGAGATTGGGCTCCATATCAGCTTCTCTTGCTACATCTGTACAAGATTTTTTATGGAAAGGACATCCCATTCAAAGGTGTTATCTAACAGAACGAAGAACGTAGTTGATTGTAAAACTACGTTCGTTGTTTTTATATAAAATTTATCATACCATAATTAACATAATTTCATATTATATATAAAGATAATATGAAAGGAGGGAATTTATGGATTTAGAAAATATAAATATAGGATTTACAATGACAGGTTCATTTTGTACATTTAAAAAAGTAATTCCTAAAATTAAAGAACTTAAAGACTTGGGTGCTAATATAATACCAATTATGTCTTATAATAGCTATAATTTAGATACTAAATTTGGAAAAGCTAAAGAATTTATAGATGAAATAGAAAATATAACAGGTAATAAAATTATTCATACAATACAGGGAGCAGAGCCTATAGGTCCAAAAGGGTTAACTGATATTATGGTTGTAGCACCTTGTTCTGGCAATACCATCGCCAAACTTGCAAATTCAATAATTGATACGCCTGCTGTTATGGCAATAAAATCTCATCTACGCAATCAGCGACCTCTGGTAATAGGTATTTCAACAAATGATGGACTTTCAGGTTCTGCTGAAAACATAGGAAAATTACTGAATAGGAAAAATTATTATTTCGTGCCATTTACACAAGATAATCCTATTACCAAACCTACATCTTTAGTATTCAAATTTGATTATTTAATACCTACCATAAAAGAAGCTTTAGATAACAAGCAACTACAACCAGTAATAGGTTAAGCAATTTATATAATGCTCGAATGGTCATATAATATTAATATGTCACTGTTAGGATCTAGTTTCACATTAAAAGACACTAACCATAACATTGATTAGTGTCTTTTGCTTTATTTATCTGTTGAATAATCGGAAAGTGGATTTACATCAACTGCATTTCTAACTTGTTCATTAGCAACATGAGTATAAATTTCTGTTGTAGAAATACTTTCATGTCCTAAAAGCTCTTGAAGAGCCCTTATATCAACATTTCCGTACTGATACATAAGTGTTGCAGCAGTATGTCTTAATTTATGAGTAGAATATTTTTTTGTGTCTAAACCTGCACGTTTTAATTCTTTATCAACTACATATTGAACTGTTCTTTTACTAATTCGTTCTTTTCTCTCGCTTAAAAACAGTGCTTTAATTGAATCAGGTTTTATACCAATCTTAGGTCTAACTTCTAAATAGTCATTAATAGCTTTTAAACAAGCTTTGTTTAAATAAATAGTTCTTTCTTTATTACCTTTACCAATTACAGTCATTTTAGCATCGTCAAATGAAATATCATTAATATTTATGCCAACTAGTTCGGACAAACGAAGCCCACAATTTAAGAATAAAGTTATAATTGCATAATCTCTTTCTTTGTTACGTTCTTCATCACTTGTAACTGTTAATAACTTTTTACTATCATCAAGAGTTAAGTACTTGGGCATACGTTTTTCTATCTTTGGTGTTTCTAAGTTTTGAGCAGGATTTTTTTCTATCAAATTAGTTTTTTGTGATAGATAATTAAAAAATACTCTAATGCTACTAACTTTTCTTGCACGGGTTGCGGCTTTACTATGATATGTAGTTGTTAAATATGCAAGAAATGCATGTATATCATTTAATTCTATCTTTTTTATTACATCAAGAGATAAATTGCTTATATTAATATCTTTAAAATCTTTAGCATTTGTAAGATGAAAATGAACCATAATAAATTTCAAGAACATTGCTAAGTCATAATTATATTCTTTTATTGTGTTTGGTGATTTATTTAAGATTGTTACAGAATAGTCTAAAAAAGAATTTAGATATTCTGGGTTCATATCACGTGAAATCATTTGTTCCTCCTTATGTTATTCTTCAAAGTTTGACATATTGTTTGAAAGTTTATCTATTACATCTAAAATGAATGTTATTATAATATAGCATAATGCAAAATTATTTTTATTAAACAAATTACCTATAAAAGATGGGGTAAATAATTGATTAATATAAAATCTTGAATACACATAATTTCCTGTAAATACAAGTTGAAAATTAACATGATATTTATTATAAAATTCTGCTAAATAATCTAACATGTCTGATGTTAATATTTCTGTTGCATTTATTCTGTCATTTGAATATACATGTAAAACCTTATTAAAATCTGCATTATCCATTTCTATGTATTTAAGTAATGAATTAGTTGTTCCTAATGCATATGTAGTATTATACTCTAAATTTTCGGTATTTATTTTAGTATACGAAGGAATCGTTTTATCCAAAATAACTGTAGAAAAAATTCCATTAAATACATTTTCATCTGTAGATGTTGCTGAAATATTAGAAGCATAAAACTTATAATTATCTTTAGTTACACCACTTATTGTATCTTTTGTTGTTAAGCTACTAAGTTGTAAATTATCAAAACAAGCTGTTTGATAATAATTTTCTTCGTCTACATATGATGTGTTATTGTAAGTTAAGTTAGGATCTATTAATTGGATAAATCTTTTTATAACATCTGAATATTTTACTTTAAATTTTTTAAATTCTAGTAAAAATAATATTACTGTTATAGCTAATGCAAGTAATGGAATTATAGCAAAAGCCATATTAAAAGAATTTAAATAGGTAAAAATAAAAGTAAATAAGAATGCCATAAAACAGATTAGACCTATAATACTAAATAACATCAGCCTCTTTTTGCTAATAGTGATATCTAAAAAATCAAGTTCATTAAATTTGTTATATAATTCTTCAAATTCTCTAGGTGTCTGGGTTATATCTACTTTTTTAGTAGAAAAATTTGGCATTAAAATAAATTTGTATACTAAAAAACCAACCATTACTACAACTAAAATCTCTAAAAATATCATTTGTAATTCCTCCTATTGAAGATATTCTATCATAATTTAATATAGTATGTAAATTTTTTGACAATTTTTATAAAAAGTTTTATACTAAATATAATTATGAACAAGGGAATAAGGGAGGAATATAATGACAATAGCATTAATAGTAATATTAGTTATTTTAGTATTATATGTTATTATCACATA
>ERZ779649.1111-NODE-1111-length-16442-cov-2.593458_pt1 | contig 16442 bp, 18 predicted proteins | sample MGYA00511882_ERZ779649 | MGnify/ENA primary metagenome ERZ779649 (study PRJEB29588, sample SAMEA2157793) | human gut metagenome | biome: human gut; feature: human-associated habitat; material: faeces | place: Denmark | collected 2008/2010 ... | reverse complement strand
CATTCTTCTTTGACATGCTCTGCAGCAAGAACTTGATTTGCAAGCAATGGCAATCGGTCATTGCCAAGCATAAACTCATCCTGTCTTCATCAACAGACAAGCCACTTACAACAACCAAGCTGTCCTCAGCAACCAGTGATGCTAAAGGTACAAACGCCAGCATCTATGAGGCAATCCGCAAGAAAGTGCAAGAAATAGCAGATTGCGGTAAAAATGACAGCAAGGACACCATCTGACAGATGATAACCTTGACAGTTGGCTTGATAGTCGGTTGACGGTCAAGCGCACTTCCATCCGATTGGGCAGAAATGCCCTTACCTTTGCCCTCCGTAATCAGAAACCTGGTTATGGGGGGCGACCTCGTTATGTGTAACAATAAATAAAATAGCGACAATGATTGGACAGACAACAAATCAGGCAAACAATCCGCCAAAGGATGGTGCGATACTACCGCCAACGATAGACGTGGATAAACACGAGTTGACAGAACAAGAACTGGCAGACATGACACCAATGAGACTTGCCGAGCGCATTCAACAGATGGAAGAAGCATTCAAGCTGCTTGGACCAGTGGAGGATGTGTTGAACCGCATCAAGTGCTTGGAGAAATGGCTCTTTGCAGGAAAAGACGTGCTCACCCTTGACGAGGCAAGCGTATTCCTTGACGCTTCAAAGAGTCAGCTTTACAAACTGACACGTACCTTTGCCATTCCACATTACAAGCCAAACGGCAAGACCATCTATTTCAGCAAGGAAGAACTGGTGGAATGGATCAAGAAGCACCCTGTGAAAACAAAAGAGGTGTATGAGCAGGATGCCATACGCTATGTGATGAACAAACCCTTGAAGAGCAGATGACGATGGAAGAAATGAACGACATGAGCCTCTTTGAAGGCGCAGCGGACAATGCTGATTTGTTGGAAAAGTTGCTGAAGGCATCGCTTATCCATGCGGACGAGACCTACCAGACACCGCCACAAATAATATGGGTGGACAACTCGACCATAGCCACGCTTGGCAACTTCAGTGCCTCCACAGGCAAGGCGAAGAGCCGAAAGACGTTCAACGTGTCCGCTTTGGTAGCTGCCTCGCTTGCCAACGGAAAGGTGCTGCAATATACGGCAAAACTACCCGATGACAAGCGTAAGATACTCTACGTTGATACGGAGCAGAGCCGTTTCCACTGTCACAGCGTGATGCAGCGCATCCTGCGACTTGCAGGATTGCCCGACAACATGAACAGTGAGAACCTTGTGTTCTTCGGACTGCGAGAGTACAGTCCCAACCTCAGACTGCGGTTGATAGAATATGCCTTGCAGACACAAAAGGGCTTTGGCTTGGTCATCATTGACGGCATAAGGGACTTGATGCTCGACATCAACAATCCGAGCGAGTCCGTCCATATCATCAACAAACTGATGCAGTGGTCAAGCCGCTATGACCTGCACATACATTGTGTCCTACACTTGAACAAGGGTGATGACAATGTAAGAGGTCACATAGGAACGGAACTCAGCAACAAGGCAGAGACGGTACTGGTGATAAGCAAGAGCAATTCGATGGCGAATGTGAGTGAAGTGAAACCGCTCAACATCCGAGACAAGGACTTTGCGCCCTTTGCGTTCCAAATAAACAAGGAGGGACTTCCAGAGATTGCCAAGGACTATGTGGTTGACTCCACCACAGCCAAACAGCCGAAGATGACAATAGCCGACATTACCGATGAGCAGCATGACAAGGCACTTGGAATGGCTTTCGGCAAGAAAGTGGTGTCAGGTTATGAGAATGTGATAAACGCATTGACGAAAGGATATACAACTATTGGTTTTGCCAGAGGTAGAACAGTGATGTCAAAGTTGCTGACCTTCCTTTTGAAGAGCAAACTGGTGGTGAAGTGTGGCAACAACGAGTATTGCAGGATGAAGGATTATCCTTCGCTTCCGCTGCTTGAAGAGCAGGAGGTGAAGAAGTGAGGATGAAGTGAAAATCACTTCAAAAACCACTTCATTCACCTCGGTGTATATATAATAGTAGAACGGACGGATTTTGTGAAGTGGTATCATATTTAACTACATGGACATACGACAAAATGACTTCACAAAACCGTTCATTCACTCTGGTGTATATATAATAAGCGCACGAATGAACAAAAAATGAATGAAAGATGAACATACAACAAGCAAAGGAAATCAAACTCACGGACTATCTGAGCGCATTGGGACATCAGCCCAAACGATGCAGCAAGTCCACATCTTATTATCTGTCGCCATTGCATGCGGAGACAAAGCCATCGTTCAAGGTGAACTTCAGCCGAAACCAATGGTATGACTTTGCTCTTGGCAAGGGTGGTAACATCATTGCTTTTGCCCAACTTCTCTACAATACGGATGATGTGGGTGCTGCATTGCAGCATATAGCAGCGGACATGAACAACCCAAAGTCCACAAAGGCAAAACCTCCCATACCGACACAAGTAGAGACAGACAAGATGGACAAGGTACATATCCAAGAATTGTCCTACCCTGTGCTTATGTCGTATCTGCGTTCACGCCATGTGGATGCGGACATGGGTAAACGCTATTGCAAGGAGATCTGGTACACGTTTAAGGGCAAGCGGTATTTTGGTATAGCCTTTCCAAATAACAGGGATGGGTATGAACTGCGTAACCCATATTATAAAGGTTGTTTGGGCGAGAAAGACATATCCTTGATACATTCACAGCAAGTTGGAGTGCAGGACAGATGCTGCATCTTCGAGGGGTTTATGGACTTTCTTTCGTACAAGACTTTGGAAAAGCGAGGCGACAATGTGATTTGCATACAAGAGCCATGTGATTATATCGTGCTGAACTCTATCAGTAGCCTTGGGAAATGCATGGAACGATTGGCGTGTTACACCGCTATCCATTGTTATCTTGATAATGACCAAGCAGGAACGGTGGCTGCCCATACAATCATGGAGCGTTATCAAAACAAGGCAATCAACGAATCCATAAGATATGCAGAATACAAGGATGTCAATGATTATCTTATCGGCAGAAAATCCATTATTCCGCATAAAGAGGATGTATAAAACGATAATTTTCTACGGAGAAAGTCAATATTCTCCGTAGAAAACTATATTTTGCGTGATTTTTGCGTAGATTTCCGTACAAACATACTACATTTTTGAAAATATGTAGTAACTTTGTACAGAATTAAAGATGCAAATCATGGAAAAGCGTATGACAAATCCAAAATCTGAAGGCTACATCTCTGCAAAAGATATGGCAGGGAGAGCCGCATACTATAAAGTATTGCAAGCCGCCAAGAATGGCGAACTCACCAGAATAAAAAGAGGTGTGTATGCAACCGATGACCATTTGTCAAGTCAAATGCTTGATGTGGAAAAGGTTGTTCCTGGTGGCGTGTTGTGTCTGTATTCCGCTTGGTCACATTATCAGTTGACTACACAGGTACCACAAGAATATTGTCTTGCAATAAAAAGAGGCCGAAAAATCACCCTTCCAGATTATCCCCCAATTACACTATACCATTGGAGTGATACCGCCTTTAACCTTGGAATTACGAATACTGAGATTGAGGGTTTCAATGTGAGGATATATGACGTGGAGAAATGTGTCTGTGATGCAGTAAAGTATAGAAACAAAATCGGCATAGATGTCTGTACGGAGATTATAAAGGAATATCTGAAACGCAGAGATCGTAATGTCAGCAAACTGATGAAATATGCCTCACAACTGAGAGTTGCCAAAACATTGGGAACATATCTACAAATGGAACTATAAAATAATAAATATGACAACGAAGAATTATGCTCGCTCGGTAAGAGCGAAACTGCTTAATATATCGAAAGAAGAGAATGTCTTCTACCAATCGATATTGACACGATACTTTCAGGAGCGTCTGTTGTACCGTCTGTCGATAAGTCCATACAAAGAACGCTTTATATTGAAAGGTGGTGCATTACTGTATGCCCATGAGCATTTGAAAGCAAGACCAACATTGGACATAGACTTCCTTGGTCAACAGATTAGCCGTGAGTTGGACAATATCAAGGAGACATTCAGAAATTTATGCGACATAGAATGTCTGGAAGACGGTGTTGTCTTTGAAAAGGACAGCATTAGCGTAGAAGAAATCACTCTCAAAAAAGAATATAATGGTGTGCGAGTGCATGTCAAGGTAGGACTTGACACGGCAAGCCAAGTTATTTCCATGGATGTAGGCTTTGGCGACATCATAACTCCTGCACCCGTTGACCTTTCTTATCCGGTGTTGCTGGACACATTACCAGAAGTTGACATCTTGGCTTACTCTTTAGAGACCGTGGTGGCTGAAAAGTATCAGGCAATGATAGACCATGCGACAGAGAACAGTCGCATGAAAGACTTCTTTGATGTGTACAGAATACTAAAAGCAGGAAATATTGACTTGAACACATTGCAAGAAGCCATCACAGCCACGTTTGAGAATAGAGGCACCGCCATCTCTACGGAATATAGCCTTTTCGAGGATTCTTTTGCGACAGATGCCAAACGAAATATTATGTGGAATAGTTATTTGAAGAAAATCAAATTCAAGGAGCCACTAACCTTCCAAGAAGTTTGGACATATATCACACAGGAACTGAAACAATACATGGAAAAATAAAGGTATTACGATATACCTTATCAAGCTCTCCCATTCGGAGGGCTTTTTTTATGCCCTTTTCCCAAACATGCGAAAACTAACAGAAGAAGCTGATTAAAGTATGATTGAGAGTATGATATATGATTATAATTTGAATATATCTTAAACTTTGATGGCCATACTTTACAAAATTCTTTTATGTCGGATTTTACTCTTTACTTTGCACTCGCAACTGGCACTTTTGCCACTGCACAGAGTATAAATCATCAATAAAACAAAGTATTATATGAGTCCATTTTTGATATTCGCCATCAGCCTTACCATTGCATACGCTATTTACTATGCGGTGATGATAACAAGAGACCTGTATGGTAAGAAGGAAGAAGCCAAGAGCAACGAGGAAGTGTTTGACATCAGCAACATAACGGAAGAGGAAGCCGCAGTAGCCGTCAACGAAAGCGATGGTGGCTTTAGCGTTGCCGACAAGCAATACGACACAAGTTTCCAAGACGGCACATCATACGATGAGGGCTATGGCATGGGAACAGAGAACAACGGAATGAGTGGTTATTCTCCAGAAACGGATTCTTCCGGCAGAGAAGATGATGTTGATGAAGACGAAGGAAATGATGTCAACCAACAGAAGCCGAAGAACGCAGCCGAGTCGTTGCAGGAAAAGATGGATGGGCAGATGGAGTCCACTTCTCCCATATGGATAGACGGACTATGGCAGGACGACTTCACGGAGAGCCTATTGAAACAAGGCGAGACAAAGCCAGGACAACCAAACATCAAAACAATACCAGTCAAGGATGAAATTTAGCCATATCATAAAGAATGTAGTAAGTTCCTTTGTCTTTGCGCTGCTCCCCCTGTCAGCATCAGCCAAATGCGGTAATGTGGACTATAGCTGGGGAGCAGACGCACTGGCAGGGATGCACGACTATGTGGTGACGATGATGCTGTATGTGCTGTATCTGACATACGCTGTCGCTGCTGTGATGGTGATTATATCCGCTTTGCAGATATACATCAAGATGAACACAGGGGAAGATGGAGTTACCAAGTCCATACTGACGCTGATAGGAGCCTGTCTGTTTATGATAGGTGCATCCATCCTGTTCCCAGCATTCTTTGGCTACCAGATTTAAGACTCAACTGCAGAAGAGTATATCATATGAAAGCGACAACACCTTTCTATATAATTATAATAAGGTGTTGCCAAACGAATCATTAACAAGTAAAACAAGAAAGAATGTTTAAGAAAACAACGAACTATCTGAAGAAGACCACCAAGAGCGTTCTCTCTTCAGGACGCTTGAAGACATTGGCATTTATGCTCCTTGTGGGCGGTGGCATTGCCATGGCGCAAAACTCGGCAGGTGACTACACGGCAGGTACCACTGCGCTTACAACAGTGACGGAGGAAATTGCCAAGTACGTACCTATCGTGGTCAAACTCTGCTATGCCATTGCAGGTGTTGTCGCCGTAGTGGGTGCCATCAGCGTTTACATCGCCATGAACAATGAGGAGCAGGATGTCAAGAAAAAGATCATGATGATTGTAGGAGCATGTATCTTCCTCGTGGCAGCAGCACAGGCATTGCCATTGTTCTTCGGTGTGACCAACTAATGAGTGAGAGTTATTCCGTGCATATTCAGTAAGTGAGAAACGACGTGAAGAATGGCAAGAGAAGAGCAGGAAATCCGCTACCCCGATTACCCACTGTTCAAGGGACTCCAGAAGCCCCTTGAATTTATGGGAATACAGGGGCGGTATATCTATTGGGCAGCAGCCACGGCAGGAGGAGCCATCATCGGCTTCATTGCCGCTTACTGTCTGATGGGTATTATTGCAGGACTGATAGTGTTGGTCGTGGCAATCACTACGGGTGTAGGTCTCATCATGTTCAAGCAACGGAAGGGACTGCATACCAAGAAGAACGACCAAGGAGTGTTTATCTATGCCTACAGCAAGCGCATATAAAAATGTGAAACAAAAAAAGTATCGACATGACCAAGATGTGGATGACAAGTAGAAAGTGAACGACTGGTAGGCTCATTCTCCCCCAAGGGTGTGGGTCTACCTTTATTTGTTTCAGCGAAAGTATCGCATCTTTGACATAAAAGAATGGTTATGAGCATGAAAGCAAAGAACATTATCATTATGGCATTGGCTGGCATATTGCTGACCGCATGCAAGGACAAGACCTACAAGCCACCCACATTGGATGCCATGAGGAGTGCTGACAAGGCAAGAGCTGCTTGGGCGAGAGAGGCAGAAGAACATCCTGCGACCGTGGAAACACAAACAAGCAGGATGGATTCCACTGCAAAGGATAGTGTATCAACCCTTTATAGCGAAGAAAGCTACAATACCTCTTATCAAGAGAATGACAACAAATCATCCAGTATGGGAGAAAATCATCAATCATCCGAAGAAACAGAAGAATAAACGAATATGGTACTATATGTAATCTTATTTTTCGTGGCAATCTGCATTGGCATGGCCATATCGGTCTATGCCTTTGGTACTGGTGGCAAGCGGAAGAAAATCTTTCAGGACATCTACTTCTCCGTGGAAGACACGGACGGTATCGGTGTGCTCTATACAAAGACTGGAGAGTATTCTGCCATCCTGAGAATGGAGAACCCAGTGCAGAAATATTCTGCCAATATAGACAGCTATTATGAGTTCACCAATTTGTTTGCTGCCATCGCACAGACTCTGGGTGAAGGCTATGCCCTGCACAAGCAGGACATCTTTACTAGAAAGCAGTTTAAGGATGAGAGTGGCAAGGGACACGAGTTCCTTTCCGAATCCTACTTCCGCTATTTCAACGGAAGAGAATATACGGACAGTATGACCTATCTGACCATTACGCAGGAGAACAAGAAGAGCCGTCTGATGTCCTTCGACAACAAAAAGTGGCGAGATTTCCTGGTAAAAATCAGAAAGGTGCAAGACCAACTGAAGGATGCCGGTATCAAGTCGGAGTTTCTGAACAAACAAGAAGCAAGTCTGTATGTTGACCGCTTCTTTGCCATGAACTTCCGTGACAAGATGGTGAGCATGACAGGATTCAAGGTGGATGACGAGATTATAGGTATGGGTGACAGACGCTGTAAGGTATATAGTCTTGTGGATGTGGATTGCGCCAACTTGCCGACACAAATCCGTCCGTTTACCAACATCGAGGTGAACAACACCAGTATGCCAGTGGATCTGGTAGCCTTGGTGGACAGCATACCAGGTATGGAGAGTGTGGTGTATAACCAAATCATCTTTGTGCCGAACCAGAAGCGTGAGCTTGCCCTGCTAGACAAAAAGAAGAACCGCCATGGCAGTATGCCAAACCCAAGCAATCTGATTGCCGTGGAGGACATCAAGAGAGTGCAAGAGGTGATAGCGAGAGAAAACAAGCAGTTAGTATATACCCACTATAATCTGATAGTGACGGTGAAGCCAGACACGGATATACAAAAGTGTACCAACCATCTGGAGAATGCCTTTGGCAGGATGGGCATCCACATTTCGAAGCGAGCCTACAACCAGTTGGAACTGTTTGTCAACTCTTTCCCCGGCAACTGCTATGGCATGAATGCCGACTACGACCGATTCTTTACCTTGGGCGATGCCGCCACCTGCCTGATGTACAAGGAAAAGATTGTGCATAGCGAGGACACGCCATTCAAGGTCTATTATACCGACCGTCAAGGAGTGCCTGTGGCCATCGACATATCAGGGAAAGAGGGACGAAATAAGCTGACTGACAACAGCAACTTCTTTGTCCTCGGTCCTTCGGGAAGCGGCAAGAGCTTTTATGTTAACTCCATGGTGCGCCAAGCTCATGAGCAGGACACCGACATCGTGCTGGTAGATACAGGTAACTCGTATGAGGGACTGTGTGAATACTTCGGCGGAAAATACATTTCCTATACCGAGGAGCATCCTATCACGATGAACCCTTTCAAAATCAAGCGAGAGGAATGGAACATCGAGAAGTTGGGATTCCTAAAGAACCTGGTGATGCTGATATGGAAAGGAAGTCAAGGCACAGTGAACAAGACCGAAGGCAGACTGATAGAACAAGTCATCAACGAGTATTATGATGCCTACTTCACCACCAAGCGAGTGAGCAACCTCTGTTTCAACAGCTTCTATGAGTTCAGTACTGAGCGACTGCCGAAGATATGCGAGGAGAATGGTCTGCATGGCATAGACCTGTCATCCTACAACTATCTGTTGAAGGACTTCTATAAAGGAGGTAGCCACGATGTGACGCTGAATGAGAATATGGACAGCAGTCTGTTTGATGAGACCTTCATCGTCTTTGAAATCGACAGTATCAAGGATGATCCATTGCTTTTTCCATTGGTGACACTCATCATCATGGACGTGTTCCTGCAGAAGATGCGCATCAAAAAGAACCGAAAGATGCTCATCATCGAGGAGGCATGGAAAGCCATCGCCTCGCCCATGATGGCGGAATACATAAAATATCTGTATAAGACCGCCAGAAAATTCTGGGCAAGCGTGGGTGTGGTGACACAGGAGATACAGGACATCATCGGAAGTGAGATAGTGAAGGAAGCCATCATCAACAACTCTGATGTGGTGATGCTACTCGACCAGAGTAAATTCAAGGAACGCTTCGATACTATCAAGGCAATACTCGGTTTGACCGATGTGGACTGCAAGAAAATCTTCACCATTAACCGTTTGGAGAATAAGGAAGGGCGCAGTTTCTTCCGTGAAGTGTTCATCAGACGAGGACAGACCAGCAATGTGTATGGTGTGGAGGAACCGCATGAGTGCTATATGACCTACACCACGGAGCGAGCGGAAAAGGAAGCGTTGAAGCTATACAAGCGAGAGTTGAAATGCAATCATCAGCAAACCATCGAAGCCTATTGCAGGGATTGGGATGCAAGTGGTATCAGCAAGAGCCTCGCCTTTGCTCAAAAGGTAAATCAGGCAGGAAAAGTACTGAATTTAGGGAACAAAAATAAAAAGTAATCAAAGATGAAACGACTTCTATCCATCATAATGCTGATAGTCTGTGTGTTGGCAAAGGCTGACGCACAGTACTACAGCGTGAACTATGACAGGCAGACGGTAGCTGCTATGGCAGCTGCATACGGAACGGAAGCCGTGGCAGAGGCATACTATAACGAGCAGGTGCAGAACATCTTGAAGCACTATAATGCAGCAGAAGTGGCAAGTGCCGGCATCTTCGCCTCAAAATTCTTGGAACGCAAGGCAATGACGGAGTTGGGCATCTGGAACAGTAGCACAGAGAACTACTATTACCGCCGTATCTACAACATGGTGTCGGGCAAAATCATGCCGAAGATATGGACGGTGGCAGGAATGATGCTGAAAAGTCCGCAGACTGCCCTGTATTGGGGAACCTATCTGATGAAGATATGTGATGACACCAAGAACCTGTGCATGCAGTTTGAGAGTGTGGTAACAAACAGCACCCTCACATTCTCGGACATCGCCTTTCTACAAATCAACCAGGAGATAGCTGCCATACTGAAACTTTCAGAGATTGGCAACGTGGATTGGAAGAAGATGTTGGACGATTTGTCGAAGGTGCCAGGCAATTTTACAGTGGACAATCTGAAATCCGACATCGACAATCTGTATAAGGCAGGAGCCAACCTTGCAGGAGCAGGAATGAACAATATCGGCAATGCCCTTTTGCAGAGCAGCCAGTTCAACGACCTCTTCCAAGGCAAGCTCAGTGCAGCCATCGACATTGTGGATAACTATTCCTCGCTGTTCAAAAGTCTCGACAAGAGCGTAGGCAACACCCTCTTGGGCATGATTGGAGGCAAGGACAACGTGGCAGGACTTTTCTCTCTTGCCAACTATAACCTCACCTCATGGATGACCGACTATCTGGATGAGACGGCAGGAAACTACTACACGCAAAGATGGTATATCGCCCGACGAGACCAAGGACGAGAAAAACTGTGCGACTATGTACCGCCCACCGATGACAACAGCATCTTGAAAGGCGACCACTGGTACAGAATCAACACCAAGGATGCCAACTTCTATCCCAACAATAGCCAAAAGGAAGCCATCCTGCAAAACTCGGAGAATCATGCAGGATGGTCAAGAACAAGGGTGCAACAGCTCAACAACCAGAATGATGGCTTTACCTACAGTATCAGCTATTGGTTGAACAGCTACATCATCAGTAGCAAGAAAAAAGGACAGAAACAGAAGGCATACGCCTACGAGATACAGGTGTACAAGAGTTGGAACAGGACAGAAGAAGTATATGAGGCAGTCATTGACTCCTATTCGATGGACTTGAACACCTTCAAGGCACAACTGCAAGCCCGGTTGAGCGAATGGAATGACAACAAGGAAGGCTATACCTATTATATAGGCAGTGATGCACGCAACTACTATCAGGCAACCGATGCCGCCAAACTGAAGGGATGCGAGAGCGTGACCATTAGTGTGACATGCAGCGACGGTGTGCAGTTGGGGCAAGGCACCACACAATACAAATGCAAGAGTTGTGGCGGTTCGCTGAATGACCACAGCAAGAAATGCGCCATGACAACATCTGTGACAGAGAACAACCTTGATCTCTCGGACTTGTATAAACAAGAGCAGGAAGCCAATGCCAAGATAGCCTCTCTGCAATCTCAAATCAGTCAGTTGGAAGCCGAGAACAAGTCGCTTGTCAAGCAAATCGCCAATGCAAGTGTGGAAGATGCAGCCAAGTATCGGGAGCAATACAACAAGAACAAGGCTTCCATCGAACAACTGAACAAAGAACTTGCCACATGGCAACAGAAACAAAGGGAAATAGAGGAAGCCAAGGCAGAGGCAGGAAAGGACAATGACGTGGCGACGGATGACTACTATCGCATACCAGCCATTATGAACGACTGCAAGAGTGCCTACAACCTGACTTGGCAAGGGGAAGGAACATGGAGCGGCTATACTTACATTCGAAAAGCCACCATGCCCAACATCAACGGCATCATCACCTTCAAGGCAACATTGAAGATTGCCCGAAAGCCGAAATATTTCTTGGGCATCAAGATACACAGAACCATCCTGCAGATCAGTTGGGAGCTGACATCGGAATACACCAACACCTCGGTAGTGGATGTGATACCGCTTGACCCAAGCAAGACCGAGCTGGAAAAGGCCAACGAGGTGAATAAGCGCATCTCGGAAATCGCACAGGAATATCCATCGTGCAAGATAACCACCGAGTATGCTAAAAGCGCACCTGCCGATGACAATAATACCGATGACACCTATCATCTGCTATGGTCGAGCGATAGGTTAGAGATAGCCAGAGAGGTGGACAGCAGAATCACCAAGATATACGCAGACTTGGTATCGTTGGAGAAGATGATGCACTACAAGCGCAACATCATCGACGTGCTGATGGACATCGCTCCACATATCAATGCTGACGAAGGACGACGGTTGACACTGGTGGAGAAATGCAAGAAACGTTGGTTAAGGAAAGCTGCCGACACCAAACATTCAGATGATTATCACGGCAAGTTTAATGATGAAGACAATGAAAATGAGAAATAGAAAAGAATACAAGGCTGATGCAGCGGAGAGGGTTGCAGGGTCAGTGAGCAAGAAGCGACGAATGGATATTGTGAGAACATTGCTGGTAGCAATCTTGCTCCTCGCCCTCCCCTCTAAAACATTCGCCCAATGGGGATTTGATGTTGCCAGCGTGGAAGCCTACATCAATGACCACAAGAAACAGCGGAGTCTGTTGCTCGCACGAAGCACGTTGGAATACAGCAATAAGCTATTGCACAGTTACAGTAAGGACGAGACCAAGGCATACAAGGAACTGAACGTTGACCTTGACAAATACACCAGGGCATTTGATGTGATAGATGTGCTATATCAAAGTTTACGAACCAGTTTGAACGTGTACTCCACCTACGAGGGTGTGAGCGACAGAATATCGGACTATAAGAAGCTGTTGGATGACTACAACAAAAAAGTCATCAAACGAAAGCGCATTTCGCTTGCCGATACCATACTGATAGGCATCAACCGACGAGCCATAGAGAATATCGCAAATGAAGGCGAATACCTCTACAAAAGCGTGAGCGACTTGGTGCTGTATGCCACAGGAGCGGCAGCGTGTTCTACGGCAGACCTTCTTGTGGTGTTGGAAAGCATCAACACCTCGCTTGACAATATAGAGAAGCATCTGAACAAAAGCTACTTTGAGTCGTGGCGATATATCCAAGTGCGCATCGGCTATTGGAAAGAAAAGGTTTACCGAACCAAAAGCAAGCAGCAAATACTGGAAGATGCCTTCGGTCGGTGGCGAGGGGGAGGTAAACTTGGATATTAGTTAAGTGAAGAGTGAAGTATGAAGAATTCATTTGTTAGCAAACAGTGAGAGTTAGTAACCCTTATATATAATAATGTATAGACATGGATAGAAAGAAAACAAAGGCAGGAGCTATATTACTGTTGTTGGGCATAGCCATGACAGGCAATGCCCAGAGTTATGTGACATACAATCATGACAGTTCGAAAAAGAACCAGATAACGGTAATGGAAATCGGTAGCGGAAGTCTGTCACCAGAATTGTACTATCAGTTACTGCACAGCAGTTACAAGAAATCGGCTGCGAGTAAGAACAAACTCGGTTTTCGTACCACGGCAGGAATCGGAGCTTACAATCAAGTGGAATATGCCGAAGCCATCGACTCTGCCCTGACCAAAAGAGCAGAGATTGAGGCGTTGAATATGGCAGACCGTCAGATTGACCTCGCCTGGAAAGTGGAAGGAAGCAAAATCAACAGCAAGATGAATGCCTTCAAGAGCAACATCGACCGCATCCTGCCTGTAGGCGGATCCATCGGTGACAAGCAACGCTGGACAGAATACTATCATGTCTTTGAGACAGCCATCAAAGCCACCAAGGATGCCTATATGCCCAATGCCAAGCGTAAGAAGATGTACCTACAGATTTATGCAGATGTGGCAAAACAGAACGAGACACTTGTGAAGCAACTGGTGCAGATGTCGAATGCCAGCAAGACCAAGGAATTGTTGACAGCAAACGGCAACTACCAAACCGTCAACAAACGAAGTATCATCAGCAGTGCATCCAGCAAATGGCGAGAGGCAGGAATGGCAGTGAGAAACAACACATCTTCTGGCAGTAATAACGGCTCGAATGAGGATGACAATGATTTGAAAATAAATAGATAAGGAGTTATGGCAGACAACAGCAGCATATTATCCGACTTCGGCATCAACATCTTGGAAGAAGAGATTGATGACGTGATTTTCCAGACCAACGAGTTTCTGTGCGACGCTACTTTTACAGGCTCAAACGGACCTTTTTGGTGGGTCGTCCAAATGTGTATGGCACTCGCCGCCCTCTTCTCTATCGTGGTGGCAGCGAACATGGCTTACAAGATGATGGTGAAGCATGAACCACTGGATGTGATGAAACTATTCAAGCCATTGGTGATAAGCATCATCCTCTGTTGGTGGTACCCACCTGCCGATACAGGCATGACGAACAGTGGCAGCAATTGGTGCGTACTAGACTTTCTGAGTTACATACCAAACTCCATTGGAAGTTATACCCATGACCTATATGAGGCGGAAGCCACACAGATAGAGGACAAGTTTACGGAAGTTCAGCAGCTCATCTATACCAGAGACACGATGTACACCAACGTACAAGCTCAGGCAGACATTGCCCATAAGGGAACAACAGACCCGAATCTGGTGGAATCGACCATGGAGCAGACAGGTGTGGATGAAGTGACCAACATGGAAAAGGACGCAGCCAAGCTGTGGTTTACCTCACTGACTGCAGGAGCCGTAGTGAACATCGACAAGATAGTAATGCTGATAGCATTGATTGTCTTCCGTATCGGTTGGTGGAGCACCATCTATTGTCAACAGATACTGTTGGGAATGCTGACGATATTTGGACCGATACAATGGGCGTTCTCGCTACTGCCGAAATGGGAAAGCAGTTGGGCGAAGTGGCTGACAAGGTATCTGACCGTGCATTTCTATGGAGCCATGCTCTACTTCGTGGGCTTCTACGTGCTATTGCTCTTCGACATCGTGCTCTGCATACAGGTGGAGAACCTGACGGCTATCACCGCCAGTGAGCAGACGATGGCGGCATATTTGCAGAACTCGTTCTTCTCGGCAGGGTATCTGATGGCAGCAAGTATCGTGGCTTTGAAGTGTCTGAACTTGGTTCCAGACCTTGCGGCATGGATGATACCAGAGGGCGATACCGCATTCTCTACTAGAAACTTCGGTGAGGGTGTGGCACAGCAAGCCAAAATGTCGGCACAGGGGACACTTGCCCATGTGATGCACTGATAAAGGTAAAAAAGTAAAAGAGTGAAAAAGGTAAAAAACATTATAGCAATGGTAATCAAGAATTTAGAGAATAAGGTGAAGTTGGTGACTATCATCTGTAGCCTGTTTCTGGTTGGGTGTGTGCTGATAAGTATCAGTAGCATCTGGACGGCGAAGAATATGGTGGTGGATGCACAGAACAAAATCTATGTGTTGGACGGCAACGTGCCAATTTTGGTGCAGCGTACGACGATGGATGAGACATTGGATGTGGAAGCAAAGAGCCATATCGAGATGTTCCATCATTATTTCTTCACATTGGCACCAGATGACAAGTACATCAAATACACGATGGAGAAAGCCATGTATCTGGTGGATGAGACTGGATTGGCGCAGTACAATACGCTGAAAGAAAAGGGTTTCTACTCCAACATCATGGGAACAAGTGCCGTGTTCAGCATCTTCTGTGACAGTATCAAGTTCAACAAGGAGAAGATGGAGTTCACCTACTACGGCAGACAGCGCATCGAGCGTAGAACCAATGTGCTGACCCGTGAACTGGTGACGGCAGGACAGTTGAAACGAGTGCCGAGAACTGACAACAACCCACATGGATTGCTGATAGTGAACTGGCGAACCTTGCTCAACAAGGATATTGACCAGAAGACGAAGAGCAACTATTGAGGTAAAAGGGTAAAGAAGTAAAAAGGTAAAAAAGAAATAACGATGAACACAAAAGGATTTAAGCAGATGCTCATTGGGGAGAAGATGCCCGACAAGGACGACCCAAAATACAAGGAACGCTATGAGCGAGACGTGAGAGCTGGAAGAAAGTTTGCCAGGATGTGCAGAATTGACAAGGCGGCAGCCCATGTGCAGAAATTTGCCGACTTGCATAAGACAATGTTCCTGGTCATCGTGTTCGGTTTTGTGGGTGTGAGCTTCAGTTTCAACATCTATCGCATGGCAAGAGCTTATCACTATCAGGGAGAGCGACGCACTGCTACGGAGAGACAGGACTCGCTGATAAAGGCTCGCCATCAGAATATGGGGAATGCAAAGAACATAGTAAGGACCAATGAGGATGCACGCCATCCTCATAAAGACAAATAACGATGAAGCTGACAGAAAGAATCAATTTCAGACAACCCAAGTACATGCTACCTGCGATTGTCTATCTTCCACTGCTTGGTGCCTCCTACTTTATCTTCGACCTCTTTGATACCAAGGTGGCGGAGAAGAAGGATGCCAATATGCAGACCACGGAATATCTGAATCCGAACCTTCCACAAGCTCATATCAAGGGCGGTGACGGTATTGGAGGCAAGTATGAGAATATGTTGAACGCCTACGGCAAGATAGAAGACCATAGTGCCGTGGAAAATATAGACTGGAAAATATAAAGTCACTTGACCCACTATTATACTCCCACTTGACCCAT
>ERZ779649.1094-NODE-1094-length-16641-cov-29.380924_pt1 | contig 16641 bp, 12 predicted proteins | sample MGYA00511882_ERZ779649 | MGnify/ENA primary metagenome ERZ779649 (study PRJEB29588, sample SAMEA2157793) | human gut metagenome | biome: human gut; feature: human-associated habitat; material: faeces | place: Denmark | collected 2008/2010 ... | reverse complement strand
ATCAGCTCGTTAGGAAAGTAGAAAACTATTTTCAGCATTTCACGACAGTCCCTATCTTATTCAAGGACAAGAACATCAATTGGAAGATTGATTCCGGACACATTATCATTTCCAAGAAGGCCGCTCAGCCTAAAGCAGACGGGGCGGGGAGTGCCAAATCCTCACAGATCAGTGGCGTAGTCGTTGATGAAGAGGGAGTTCCGGTAATAGGTGTAGGTGTCATCATTCAGGGCACCACCATCGGAACCGGTACGGACCTGGACGGAAATTTCTCTTTTGTATTGCCGGAGGGAATGGAGAACTCTTCTCTTGAGTTTTCCTGCCTCGGCTACACAACCCAGGTACTTAAGATAGGCACCCGCAGAGTCTTCAATATCACAATGACAAGCGACGCGATCATGATGGAGGGAACTGTCGTCACGGCTCTCGGCATCAAGCGTTCAGAGAAGGCCCTCAGCTATAATGTGCAGCAGGTCAATGCTGATGAAGTGACAATGAACAAGGATGCCAACTTCATCAACTCCCTCAACGGTAAGGTTGCCGGACTTAATATCAATGCTTCCTCTTCAGGAGTCGGCGGTGCGTCAAAGGTGGTGATGCGAGGAATGAAATCCATCAGCCAGTCTTCAAACGCGCTCTATGTCATTGACGGTGTTCCTATGTACACTACCGCCCGCGACGGCGGCACACAGTTCGCTTCACAGGGTTCTACGGATCCGATCGCGGACATCAACCCGGAAGACATTGAAAGCATCTCGGTTCTTACTGGTGCTGCAGCTGCGGCTCTTTATGGCTCGGATGCTGCCAATGGTGCAATCGTGGTGACGACAAAGAAAGGCAAGGAAGGCAAACTCACGGCAACAGCTTCAGCGTCTGTGGAGTTCATGACACCATTCGTATTGCCACGTTTCCAGAACCGCTACGGAACAGGCGACCTCAATTCCTCCATCGGCTCGGATGTGCGCAGCTGGGGAAATCTCATGAATGATGCAAACAACCCTAAATACGACCCTGCGAAGGATTATTTCCAGACAGGTGTGACCCACAACGAGACAGTCTCCGTATCAATGGGCAATGAGAAGAACCAGAGCTATCTTTCAGGTTCCTCTATCGACTCATACGGTATGGTTCCCAACAACCGCTACAACCGCTACAACTTCACATTCCGCAATACCACATCTTTCCTCAAGGACAAGATGCATCTTGACTTCAGTGCCAGCTTCATCAGCCAGAGGGACAAGAACATGACCAACCAGGGTACATACAACAACCCTCTCGTCGGTGCATACATCTTCCCTCGTTCAAACGACTGGGATGCTGTCCGCATGTATGAAAGATATGACGTGGTACGCCGTCTGTCCACACAGTATTGGCCAATCGGAGATGCCGGTATGACAATGCAGAACCCATACTGGATCAACTACCGCAACCTCCGTGAAAACCGCAAGGACCGTTTCATGTTGAACGCTCAGATGAGTTACGACATCCTTGACTGGCTGAACATTTCAGGTCGTGTGAAGATGGACCAGTCTGCCACCAAATATACCGAGAAATTCTATGCCTCTACATTCACCCAGCTCACGGAGAGCTCACAGAATGGACTCTATGGCATTTCAGAAATGACTGACCGCCAGATATATGCGGATTTTCTCGTAAATATCAACAAGCGTTTCGGCCAGGACTGGAACCTTCAGGTAAACCTCGGTACATCCATCTCGGACATGTACTATGACGCTTTGAAGAACCGTGGCCCTATCGCGGACGGACAGATGTCTGCGGAGCGCGCAGGTATCGCCAACGTGTTCAACGTTCAGAACCTCAGCAACTCCACCAAGACCACCAGACTTCAGGAAGGATGGCGTGAGCAGACACAGTCGATCTTCGGTTCAGCCGAAATCGGATTCAAGGGAGCATACTATCTCACCCTCACAGCCCGTAACGACTGGCCATCCCAGCTTGCAGGTCCTCACTCCAACAGGAAGTCATTCTTCTATCCTTCAATCGGAGGCTCAGTGGTGCTTTCACAGATCATCCCTAATATGCCTAAGGAACTGGAGTACTTGAAGATCAGAGGTTCATATGCGTCAGTGGGTACCGCTTTCGAGCGTTACATTGCCAACCCTATGTACAGCTGGAACACAAGCGGTCTCAGCTGGAATACCCAGACACAGTATCCTGTATATGACCTCAAGCCGGAGCTTACCAACTCCTTCGAGATCGGCCTGTCAATGAGGTTCCTCCAGTATTTCAACATTGACGGGACTTATTATCATACAAATACGAGGAACCAGACATTCAATCCTCAGATTTCTACAGGTTCAGGCTCATCCGACATATTCATCCAGTCAGGAGACGTCAGGAACCAGGGTCTGGAGCTCACATTGGGATTCGGCAAGACTTGGGACAAGTTCACTTGGAACAGCAACTACACATTCTCATTCAACGAGAACAAGATCATGTCCCTTGCCGAGAATGTCACCAACCCTGCGACAGGCGAGAAGTTCTCCGTATCTCAGCTTGACATGAACGGCCTCGGCCTTGCCCACTTCATCCTCCGCGAAGGCGGCACCCTCGGTGACCTGTATTCGCTTGGTGATTTCAACTACGACAGCAACGGACGCATCATTGTCAATGAAGATGGAACGGTGACAACCAGAACATTCTCAGACACAAAGGATTATGTCAAGCTTGGAAGCGTTCTTCCTAAGGCGAACATGTCTTGGAGAAATGACTTCAATATCGCAGGATTCAACTTCGGATTCCTCGTGTCGGCGAGACTCGGCGGTATCGTTTACTCCAGCACCCAGGCGATTCTCGACTACTATGGTGTATCCGAGGCCTCAGCGCTTGCACGTGACAACGGCGGCGTGTACCTGAATGGCGGCGACAGACTTGACGCAAACAAATGGTACAGCTCTGTCGGCGGTTCCAACCCGCTTCCTCAGGAATATACCTATTCCGGAACAAACGTCCGTCTCCAGGAAGCCTCTGTAGGCTACACCTTCCCGAGAAAGATGCTCGGCAATGTCTGCGACCTGAACATTTCCGTCGTAGGACGCAACTTGTGGATGATTTACAACAAGGCTCCGTTCGATCCTGAGTCAATCGCCACGACCGGCAACTACTATCAGGGTATCGATCATTTCATGATGCCTTCTCTCCGCAATTTCGGATTCAATGTACGTATAACATTCTAATTACGAGGAGGTATGATTATGCGAAAAATAACAATGACAAGAACATTCCATTCGCTCGCAGGAGTCATGGCACTTGGACTCATGACTCTTTCATGCACGGGCAACTACTTGGATATCAATACGAATCCGTATGAGGTAAACCGCGAACAGACCCTCACCGACGGATATGCGACTGCTGCGGCGATTGCTGCAATGGGCGGAGCGGTAGTCTCTACCGATGTGAATACCGCGCAGTTCACGGACTGTCTGCTCGGAGGCCCGATGGGAGGATATTACTCCACGACAGGTGCATTCGAAAAGACCATTGACAATTACAATGCGACAGACGACTGGACGAGAGTATTGCTCGCAAGTGACAGGATTATCCCTACACTTTACTCCAACCTTTCGGAGCTCAAGAGCATAACCGACGACCCTGTCACACTTTCCATCGCAACCATCATCAAGGTGACTGCAATGCTCAGAGTTACAGATACATACGGTCCGATTCCTTACTCACAGATTGGTCAGGGCGGAAAAATCACCGTAGCCTACGACTCACAGGAGAAGGTATATGACACGATGTTCGCTGAGCTCGACGACTGCATCAAGACTCTGACGGAGAACAGACTTTCTGGCATTCCGTCCACAGCGGATCCTGTATATGACGGAACAGCTGTAAAATGGTGCAAGTTTGCCAATTCCCTGAAACTCAGAATGGCGATGAGGATTGTCTATGCTGCTCCTGAGAAGGCGAAGAAGTATGCCGAGGAGGCAGTGAACCACGAAATAGGTGTATTCACTGACAATTCTGACAATGCGGCTCTTCAGAAAGTGGCTTTCGGTGACAAGGGAAATCCTCTCTACACGGCCATCAAGTACAACCAGCCTACAGGCAGCGTGACCGGCGGTGATACCCATGCGGCAGCAGACATCATCTGCTACATGAACGGATACAACGACCCTCGTCGTGCAAAATACTTCATCAAATCGGAGTTCGACGGCATTGACTATGTCGGTATCAGAATCAGCATCGAAAAACCGTCGCTGAATAGCGTAGGACGCAAGTATTCCGGAGTCAATGTCACTACAGAGGACCCTCTCGTATGGATGAATGCGGCTGAGGTCGCTTTCCTCAAGGCAGAGGCGAAGGCAGTGTTCGGATTCAACATGGGTGCCGGAACGGCAGAAGAGTTCTACAATGAAGGTATCAAGCTCTCATTCGAGCAGTTCGGTCTTTCCGGCTATGCTGAATATGCAGAGGACAACGAGAACAAGCCTGCAACATATGCTGACCCGGCCGGTCTCAACAGTTACGCCGGAGTGCTCTCAGCCATCACGGTAAAATGGAATGATGCAGCACCGACAGCTGAAAAACAGGAGAGAATCATGATCCAGAAGTGGATTGCGAACTTCAACAACGGAATCGAGGCCTGGTCTGACCATCGCCGTACAGGTTATCCTAAGTTCTTCCCTGCAACAGACGCAGGCAACAAGAGCGGCGGCTCGGTGACCAACGAATTCGGCGCACGCCGTATGGTCTATCCGCTTGCCGAGTACTCGAACAACGGTGAGAATGTGAACGCAGCCGTAGCTTCCTGTCTCAGTGGCCCGGACAAGATGGGCACACGCCTCTGGTGGGACTGCAATCCGGCAGTTGTGATAAAGTAATCTCAACTGGTAAGACAGGATTAAGATTAACTACTTCAGAAACAGATTTACTGAAATGAAAAAGATTATAAATATATCGCTGGCCGTCCTCACGACAATGCTCTTCGTTTTCACGTCTTGCAGTGAATGGACCGAACCGGAAAATCTCGATTTCCGTCACCAGACTCCGGAGGAGATCGACCCTGTGGCTTATGAGGCATATCTCTCAGGCATCAGGGAATACAAAAAGACGGAGCACAAGCTGATGTTCGTCACAATGAAGGGCACCGCTGACCATCCGTCAAGCCAGAACCAGCATCTGATGGCGATGCCTGACAGTGCGGATTTCGTAATTGTGGACATGGATGAGGCACTTGACGCCGCTGTCGTGTCTGAGATTCCTCAGGTTCTTCAGCGCAAAGGCACAGAGGCGCTTCTCTTCATAGATTACGCGAGAATCCATACAGCATGGGGACTTCTCGAGGATAAAAGAGCTGACGAAGGAAAACCGGCAGGAACTGCTGCGGAAGCTGCACAGTTCTTCAAGGAGCAGACCCAGAAGCAGCTTGACAAATGTGGCGAGTATGGTTTCCATGGAGTTGTAGCCTCTTTTGTCGGAAATACGGCTACAGAATATGCCAAAGCTTCCCACGAAGCCTTCATCGCAACAATCAAGGCATATTGTGCAGCGAAACCCGAACTGAAGGTTGTCTTCAGGGGAAGTGCCCGTAATGTGGTAGATACGGATTTCCTCAAGACTTGCTCGCACATCATCCTTGTTGCCGGAGAGGAGCAGAAGCTCACAGCACTTGTAGGCCGTATTCTCGGAAGAAATCCGGTGAACAGCAACGTCATTATGGAATTGACCGTTCCTACTGTAGCTGAGCCTGAACAGAAAGGCGCTTCACTCATTGCCGGTGCCTCTTGGGTACTTTCCGAAACCGAAAATACGACATTCAAGGCATGCGGACTCGCGGCAGGAAATGCATATGACGATTATTTCAACAAAAACTATCCTTTCTGCAATGTGCGCAAGGCGATTTCAATAATGAATCAGTCGCAGAATACAGAAGAAAACTAATGCAGATATGAAAAGAACAGGCATATTTATTTTTGCGGCAGCCCTCGCCCTGACAGGGTGTTCGATCCAGGACGGCAGTTTTGAGAACAAGATGTTCATCAATGCTGACAACTACAGGTCTGAAGTCAGGGTTGCGACAGACGAGGGTGTAAAGACTCTTACCAGAAACCTGTCGGTATCAGTCGCCAAACCTCTCGACAATGACATTGACGTGACAGTCGTGAAATCTCCTGAGCTGCTCGACACCTACCGCAAGGCATGGTATGATGAGACGGCGGAACTTCTTCCGGATGCAAATTGTAGTCTTGACGGTCTTTCTACAGTCCTCCGCAAGGGAGATGTTACCAGCAAAGACATTGAATTGACTTTTACGGGTCTTGACAAACTTGACTACAGCAAGGTATATGTGCTCCCTGTCACTATCGCTCCGAATGGAGTCGAGGTGCTCGAGAGAGCCAAGACAATGTATTACGTTGTAAAAGAAGCATCTCTCGTAAATGCAGTTGCTGACATCAAGGGAAACCGTGCATGGCCTGTCTGGGACAACTGGGCTGCTGTCAAGAATCTTGAGACATTTACTATGGAGACGCTCATCAACTGTCATGCATTCAACAATGAAAGCAAGATTCTCACTGTCATGGGCGTTGAGGACCATTTCCTTGTGAGAATCGGTGACGTCACCATCCCTTCAAACCAGATTCAGATTGCATGTGCGTATAAGGACGTCGAGGGCAATTCAACTCTCAGGGCAGACCTTTCAGACGCTTCGTTGCAGCTTAAGGCTGACAGATGGTATCATCTTGCAGTTACATTCAACAGGGGTGTCATCAAGGTTTATATTGACGGCCGTCTGCGTGCGGAAAAAGACCTCTCTGTAATCGGAACAGTTGTCAGAGACGGTGTCCAGGTTCCAGTTGAATTCAAGTCAGTTGATTTCAGCGCACCTCATTCTGACGAGTCGGACGGAAAGCCTCGCTGCTTCTGGGTAGGCTACTCATATGATGACAAGCGCAGCCTCGACGGAATGATTGCAGAGACACGTCTTTGGAACAAGGTTCTTACAGCAGAAGAAATCAATGCTCCGAACCATTTCTACAAGCTTTACCCGTCTGACATTGACGCAAGCCTGCTTGCTTACTGGAAATTTGACGATGCGGCGGGAAAGACCGCAAAGGATTACTCCTCTTATGGAAACAACCTCACTGCAGACCATGATATCCTCTGGAGAGCGGTAACCCTTCCTTAATGTGAAAATCATCAAGATTATTTATAAATAAACCAACTAAAAAGATAACCTTAAAATTATGTTTAAAAGATTTTTGAAAGGTATGCTCGGCATCGCAGTGATGTCACTTACCCTTGCTTCTTGCGAGAAGTCTCCAAACGAAGATGTCGAGACTCTCACAGTAAAACCGGAAGAGGCTATCTCTTTCAATGCGAAAGACAACTCTGACGTGCTTCTTACCGTCACCACAAACGCTGACGCATGGAAAGCAACTCCAACAGCAGAGTGGATCGTACTCACTCCGAACATGGAGAAAGGAACTCTCAGCGTAAATGCAAAAGAGAACACAACCACAGAGCAGAGAATCGGACGTATCCGTATTGAAGCAGGCGTAGCACAGCCGGTTTCAATCAACGTAGTTCAGGCAGCCGGAACAGGCGAAGTTACTCCTGAACCGACCCCTTCAGAGGGCGCAGCTGTGAAGCTCAACGCTACCAGCGAGACGAATATCGCTGTCAAGACAGAGGCTGAGACTTCTGTAAAGGTCAAAGTAGCCATTGATGCAGCCGTATCTTCAGATGTAGAGGTTGAACTCTTCTACGACGAGGGATATCTTCGTGAATACAACTATCTTCACAAGGAAGACGGTGAGGCTGTTCTCTATCCGAAGGAAGCAGTCACCATCCCTGACAATGGTAAAATCGTCATCAAGGCAGGTCAGAAAGAGTCTGCTGAAGTAGAGGTCAAACTCAACGCTTCAGGCCTTTCTCTCGGTTCTACTTACCTTCTTCCTCTTTATCTCAAGCCGGTACAGAATGCTGCCGTAAAACAGGCAGATTGCCGTGTCAATGCGATTGTCAGAAAGAAGAACCCTAAGCAGATCAAGAACGTCGTTTACTTCGAGGTCAATGACTGTAACCCTCTTAACGCAATAGAGTATATGCTCGAGGATGGCACTCCATTCTTTGATGCAGTTATCCTCTTCGCTGCCAACATTAACTACAATACAGCCGAGGATGTCGTTTACCTTGCAAACAACCCTAACGTTCAGGCGCTTCTCGACGATTCAGAGATTTATCTCCAGCCACTTCGCAAGAAGGGTATCAAGGTTTATCTCGGTCTTCTCGGAAACCACGATGCAGCAGGTCTCTGCCAGCTTTCAGACTGGGGTGCTGCCCAGTGGGCTCAGGAAGTTGCTGATGCATGCAAGACATACAAACTTGACGGTGTGAACCTCGACGACGAGTACTCAAGCTCACCGATCATCGGCAACCGTTGGTTTACCAACGCGAGCGCGGCAGCAGGAGCAAGACTTTGCTACGAGCTCAAGAAAGCTCTCAAGGCTACTTGCCCGTGGGAGACAGAAGTTTCTACATTCGCTTACGGTCAGCTTTATACTCTTCCTACATCTGTTAAAGACCAGGAGACTCAGGTTGATCACCCAATCTCAGAATGGCTTGACTTCAGCGTAGCCAACTATGGCGGAACGACCAGCCCTTATGGTGACCTCACTAAGGCCAATTGCTCTGGAATGTCTATCGAATTGAACCGTGGTTATGGTTCAATCACAGAGGATTCTGCGAGAAATATGAAAAACCAGGGCTACGGCTGGTGCATGTGGTTCGCATTTGACCCTTCAGGTACAGGTTCTGTAAGCAGCAACAGATATAGATCTGATTCTTACATCAAGGCGGCTGCCAAAGGCTTCTACGAGCAGAATCTGGTAGAACCTACAGGCGTCTGGAACAAAATCGGTGAAGGAAAATACGACCCTAATCGTCACACTCGTTAATGAAACCACAGGTAATCATTTTAAGAAGAGTCTGACTCCTTTTAAAATGATTACCATGATAACATCAAAATATAATTAAAACCAAAAATATGAAAAAGATATTAGGTGCTGCGGCATCAGTTCTTGCTTTGTTTGCATGTAGCAAACCGGAAGATGTGAAGGTCGCACCACCAGTACAGGAAAAAATTACTGTATCTCCACACACTGCATCTGTTCCTAATACAGGCGGCAGCTTCAAGGTGATCGTGTCAAGTTCTGCAGAATGGACACTTGAAGGCAAGGCGGATTATAGCGCATGGGTTACCCCTTCAGTAAAGAAAGGTGTAGATGGTGATATCGTAGAATTCACAGTGCAGCCGAACCTCAGCCAGGAAGCTCTGGTTTCCGACTGGACATTCACTTGCGGAAAGACAACCGATAATTTCAAACTCACTTCTCTTCCTACAGAAGTTATTCCTGACCACTTGAAACTTGTCAGCGATGCCTCTGTCGTTCTCGGTTATGAGAAAGGTACTTTGGAAGTTATCGCAGAGTCTTCAATCAACTATCGTGACCTTACTTTCTCTCTCAGCGAAGGTGCAGGCGAATGGCTTGAGTATCAGGCTACATTCGAAGGCGCAAATGGAGGAGAGGCCAAGTTTGTGTTCGAGTACAAGGGACTTGAAGGTCTTGATGACAGAAGCGCTGAACTTACAATTTCAGCTGAAGGTGTAGAGCCTGTCAAGGTTTCAGTTCTCCAGGAGGCAAAGCATGTTCTTGCTACTGCAAAAGAGATGTATCCTGTCAAGATCGATGGTGAGACTATCGCAATCGGCATTACCGCCAATGTCAAGTATTCAATCAATATTGCTGAGGATGCCAAATCCTGGATTAAACACAAGGAGTATAAGGACGGCAGCGAGTATTTCGAGATCAGCGCATTCGACGGACAGAAACGTTCTTCCAAGATAACTTTCACACAGACAGATGCTAAAGAAGGTGAGTCTCCGCTCTCTGCAGAGGTTACCATCACACAGCAGAATGCTATTATACGCTGGGCTGTCCGTATGAACGGAAACCGTCTCTTCCCTAAGTGGGAGAACGGAGGACTTGGTACTTGCTACAACTTCACTCTCGAGTGCCTTATCAAGCCGGAGTCGTTCAAGCAGACAGGAGCCGTTATGACCATTATGGGTATCGAGGGACAGTTCCTTCTCCGTTTCGGTGATGTTGGCAACTCTCCTAACAGGATTCAGATTGCGACAACCGCCGGCAACTGGAACATTCCTGAGGAACTTCCTGCAAACCGTTGGACTCATGTGGCCATCACATTTGGTGACAAAATTGCAACCGCATATTTCAATGGAGTTAAAATCGGGGAATATACATTCCAAAAGCAGGTGTATTATGGTACCACTACATTGTCATGGGTTGACCTTTCTCCATCATGGAGCTATGAGCCGTCCGGCAACCGTTGCTTCTGGATTGGTTACTCTTATGAAAGCAATCGTGACTTCCTTGGTCTGATGACAGAGTTCCGTATCTGGAAGAAGACTCTTACTGAGGCGGAAATCAATGCTGAGAACCACTTCTATACAGTGGATCCTGCTTCGGAAGGCCTCAAGTGCTACTGGAAAGTTGCTTCAGGCGAAGGTAATACAATTCCTAACGTCTCAGATGGCGGCAAGAACCCTCTCTATGGCGAGTTGAACGTGCGCAAGCAGGGTAACGACAACAAGGGAGACGCAGGTATCACGTTCGAGGCTGTTTCTCTTCCTGAAAACTAATGAATCTATAAATTAGATTGTCTATATGTAAGGTGGCTGGAGAGTCCTGCGAGGACGATTCAGCCACCTTTTTTATCATTGATGCGTAAATAGTGGCGTTTCAGTCGTCTATATGTATGTAAAATCACATACTTATGACCAGAATCAAGTCGGCACTGTCGTCGGTGCTTCTTTTTATGCTCATTGCTTTTTCTGCGTGTCAGAAATCGCATGAAATCATTGACCCGACAAATCCTTCAGAACCTGATGAGCCGGAGACCAGGCCTGAACTAATTATAGATGAAGAAGAGATTGTCGCCCCTTCAGAAGGAGGCGTATTCAAATTTGACTTCCGCTCTACCAGAAAGGTCAGCCTCAGCATCTCTCCTGAGCAGGATTGGTGCAAGGCAATGATATCTTCCACTGAGGAAGAATACTCCTTTGTGCTCATTGTGAATGTCGCCGCAATGGATCTCAATGAAGACAGGAGCGCGACCATCGTGCTTTCTGCTCCCGAATGTGAGAGCCGGAGTCTTGTCGTCAATCAGGAAAGGAAGAAGGCTTCCACCAACAGTCTCACCGCCCTTGTCCTGAAAGCGGCACCGAACAGTCTTTCACAGGATCTGGCCTTCAGCTACGATGAGGCGACCAAGACATTCAGTGCCATGTATCTCAAATGGATTGACAAGGCTCAGCCCGAGATGCTCATTCCGGAATTTGTTACAGACGGGGAGACGGTCCTTGTAAATGGCCAACCGGTGGTTTCCGGTCAGACAGCCATCTCGTTCGCTGATGATTTCGATCTGGTAGTGAAGGCCGAGAACGGCGACGAAAACACCTATCGTGTATCTTTCAACTGCCCGCAGATCAATACCGAACTTCCGGTAATAAGAATTCATATCCCGGTTTCAAGCATAACGGACAAGAAGACATACAGAAAGACCAAGTTCGACATCTATCGTCCGGGTTCCGATGAGGGAAGATGGACAGCGTCGGATGCGGAGATTGAATTACGCGGAAGAGGGAACTCCACCTGGGGCCTTCCGAAGAAACCGTATCGTATCAAATTTCCGGAGAAATTCAGTCCGATCGGCCTGAACCATGCAAAGGCGAAGTCTTGGGTGCTTCTTGCCCACGATATGGATAAGTCCCTGCTGCGCAATCATCTGGGCTTCGAACTTTCGCGAATTCTGTTCAGTTCATCAGAGAAGTACCACGACGAGGCGGCTCTTGATTTTACGCCGTGCTCCCAGATGGTGAACGTGTATTCCGGAGACAATTATCACGGAGTATATCAGATGTCTGACCAGATGGAGGTTGCCAAGGGACGCATAGATCTCGACAAACTTGTTGCAGCCGACGGCTCAGATCCGGTTAAGATCACCGGAGGACATCTCATTGAGACGAACATCCACCACGACGAGCCTTATCCTGTGTCATTCACTTCAAGCAAGGGCATCTATATGGACCACAAATATCCGAAAGATGACGACATGGACATCTCCCAGTACAAGTATATTGAAGATTTTATCCGCAAGGCTGAAGCAGCCCTGTATTCATCCAATTTCACTGACCCTGTCAATGGCTGGAGAAAATGGTTCGATGAGAAGACATTGGCGGATTTTATCATCGTGAAGGAATTCGCAGGGGATATGGACGGCTATACCAGCACATATTTCTACAAGAGGCGCGGAGTGGACAAAATCTTCTTCGGACCGGTCTGGGACCTTGACAAGGGTTGGAACAATGACAAGCGTACCCCGCACGGCAACACTCTCACCCAGCTCATGATATACGGCGGCTTCTATATGCCTCCTTACATCAATCCTGACTGGTTCCACCGTTTCTGGCAGGATGCGGAGTTCCGCCAGTTTGTCGGCAGGAGGTGGGCCTCCAAAAAGGAGCAGTTGAAGTCCAAAGTCCTTTCAGAACTTGATGAGAAGCCTAAGCAGATGCGCAAGGCCATTGCCGCCAATTTCAGTATCTGGGATTTCTACTATCAGTACAGTGATGAGGCGAACATGCCAGCACGTACTTACGAACTGGAAATACAGCGGATGAAGGACCTCACCGTGCAGCGTGCAGCATTGCTTGACGCGAAATTCAAATAGTACACTGATATAAACACCTCGCCGGGACATTCCACCATCGAATGCCCCGGCTTTTCGTTTTTCCAAAAACGATTTTTCGCATTAAATTCGTTTTTCCAAAAATGAATTTCTATATCTATGATTCATGACTTTGACATCTGAGTATTTGTCCTCTCTTATTTCTCCTTTCTTGCTGAGTTCTTTCAGGTCTTTTTTTGCGTCTTCGGTAAAAACAAGGGTGTACATTTCAGTCTTCGCTAATCATCCTGTCAATAAAGTCCTTGGTACTCTCGCCTTCGTTCATTCTGTGTACTTTTCCTGCCTCGTAATCGGCAATGCCCTGACGGATTTTGGCGTTCAAAGTTGTGCTGTTCATGATGGTGTCGTCATCCTGAACAGGCACAAGACGATAGCTGCCGTAAGTTCTTGAAGTAATCACGACATCATTGGTGCGAGCCAAATCAAAGTATTTTCGCTGATTGGCTCGGAATTCTCTGCTACTTACTACGACCATAATATTCTTGTTTACTGCACAAATATAGTAATTCTCAAAACAAGTACCAAATTGGTACACATTATTTCCGGTAGTTTAACACTTTAAAAGCCGTCCACCAAGTACGTAGATCGCCTCGGCACTCTTGAGGATCTGGAGAAGCGCTTCGGGGGAGAAGATCCCGTAGGAGAACGCTCTTTCATCACGGTTCAGCCGGCTTCAGCTCTGACACCCAGATAGTGACAAGGAAGGCCATGAAGAGCGTCATAGCCTCCATCAAGCCTTCAAAAGATGAAAAGGACAATGACGAGGCGTAGCCGGACAGGCGGTCAGCCACGGCGGACGTGGCCAGCCCACGGCCTCGGGAAGTGGGAGGTGCCTGCCGGATACAAGTTCTCGCGGCTGCGAGGACGCAGGAGACGATAGGAGGGCCGAACGGAGCAACGCGGAGTGAGTTTCGCCGTGGCTGCCCGCCTGTCGGGATTCAACTGGTGGGTCAAGTCATATTCCTCCTTTGACAGCAGACTTCCATCATTCGTCTTTTCACAAAAAACACTACATTTGTGTACTACAGAATTGCAAAACAGCTGATAAATGAAAAAGATTGACAGAAACGTGTGTATCACCGTGGCGATATTCCTGCTGCTGGCGGTGGTCTATTTCATTCCGAAACCGGTCCTGCGCTCGGTATTGCCGGAACTTGTGGTGAAATACAGAATCATAGGCCCGCTGCTGACATTGTCATTGGCCGGGATTTTTCTCGCTCCGCGTCAGATAACATTGGCCATGATCTTCTCGATGTGCGGAGACTATATGGGCGCTGCCGACAATTTCATCGGGCAGATGTCTTTCTTCGCTGCTGCCCACGTGATGCTGATCACATTTTTCGTCAAGAGGTTTCTTTCCCTGCCTGCAGACCTGCGGACATGCAGATACCAGGAATGTGTACCAGACGGGGCAGAAGCCGGAAAGGGAGTACGCGCAAAAGCATTGACAGTAATCTGCGCAGTGACGATAGCCGCGGCATTGGTGATCTTCGCATTGACAAGCATCATTCCGCACGCGCCGGCCGGCGTCACCCGCATCGGATGCGCCATCTACGCAGTTCTGATCAGTTCAATGCTGGCCATGTCGGCACTGCAGCGGCAATGGACGTTCGCGGCAGGTGCTGCGCTGTTCCTGCTCTCAGATATGATTCTGTCATGGAACAAGTTCGTCTCACCAGTGCCATACAGCAACATCCTGATAATGACCACCTACTACTCCGGACAGCTACTGATCTGGCTCACCGCAGCACGTGTCTGCAGGGAAAGACGCTGACACGCATTGTCCGGACATCCCGTGCGCGTTACTGCCGGGACAAGGCCAGACGCTTGATGAGGTCTGTTTCGTCTGAAGAATATGGCGTACCGTCTTTTCTGAGAATGTCGTGGAACCAGAGCTCAGGCTCAGGTGTTTCACAAGGATGTGTAATGGTTTCCCATGAGAAGATGGTGTTTGATTTGCCTGAGACGAAGCCCCAGTTGATCGCACCCACTCCAGCTTCCTTCAGCATCGGCAAGATGGTCTGGAACGTACTGCCCTCAGTCCTGGCCATATATTCAGTGCAGACCATCGGTCTCGAATAACGGCTCAGCGTATCGACCATCTCCTTGTGGCTCTCCAGAGGAGCATAAGTGTGATACGTGATTATATCCGAATTCGCCAGCTGCCATGCATTCATTTCGTGCAGACGGCTGTTCCAGACACCGGCAGTAAGCGGCTGTGACGGATTCACCTTACGTGCCCAGCTGAACACATCCTTGAGCAGTGGGAAAGAGCGCTCCCAGTAACGGTCCGGATCCTGTCCGCCGCCCGGCTCATTGTAGAGATCCCAGGCAAAAATCCTGCTGTCATCCTTGAATGTCGAAACAATGTCTGTGACATAAGCCTCCAGCACATTGACAATCGCCGTCGTATCCTGCGCATAGAGGCAGCCGCTGCCGCATGGTCCGAAATACTCGATGCCGGGGTCTTTGCACCATACAGAATTATGCTGCCCCGGAACAGGCTCCGGCTGTATCCCTGGTGCGTAACTCTCACACCAGCAGTCATCCAGGAACACGAACATCGTGGATATTCCGTGGGACGAGGCGATGTCCAGGAACTTGGAAATCCGGGACTTGAAGCCATCCTTGTCACTCTGCCAGAGCACATGATGGAGGAACACACGTAAAGTATTGAAGCCCAGCTCCTGAGCCCAGCCGAGTTCCCTGTCAATGGAGTCCGGAGAGAAAGTATCCTCCTGCCACATTTCCAGCTGGTTGCCTGCATATGCCGGAATGTAATCACATCCCACAGGCCAATCACGTTCAGAATACCATTTCCAGGCTTTCTCCTCACTCCATCTCGAATCCATAGAATTTGAAGAACAACTGCAGACAGCAGCAACCGCGAACAAAACCGCGAACAAACGTTTGATTATCATAAGTTTCAATATTTTGCCATATTATGGTTTCACTTGATTATCATCAAAACCTCTTCAAATATAGGACATCTTTTTCAAATCTGCTCAAGTTTTCCTTCTCCGACAAGAAAGTGTAATTGCAGCTTTTATTCAATTAAAGAGTCATGTAGTATCTAATAACATATAACATAAATATTCAGTACAATCCAAATAAAAAGTGAAAGCAATTAAGATATACTGCACATTTACAACAAAATATCATACATTATTAAAAGTAATTGCTATATTTGTTGCCAGCATCAGGGATGCTGTACATATTGGCGAAAGTGTTTTCGCATTGTCTTATTACAAAAACGTGGCAGTTTTTTATCCAGAAGACAATGACACAATCACTCCGCCCGTTATTGGTATATATACGTCATTGTGCTGTTCGCACAGTGTTGTTCATATATCCTCGGGTGTGAAGTATCGGTCGTTTATTCTGGAATGGTTGCCACACCTTTGTAATGATAAGCGAACGTGGCTTCACACCTTTGCCGTTATTTTAAACTATGAATATCTTGAAGCCGGATAAATAAAGCAAGTATATTATGGCTTGGGATGAAAAATCCATCATGGACTTCTTAAACGGCAACAACAATCAGTTTGATCATTTTCTGAATGGAGAAACAGGCGTTTGCAGTTATTCACTACAAGACATCGTTTTTCTAATCTATTGGTGTGTAGGAGACACCTGTGAATTATACTTTCAGTATCCACTTAAAAACCCCACATCGCGCTATTTACCTGTAATCGAGTTCTTTAATGCCGCAAAACCAATTATAGATAAGAAGCTAAAAGCTCGCGCACATAAGGATCTGTAAAGTATCCGGGAATCATAAATGATATATAGGGATTGTCGTTTAATGTTTTCAATCTGAGCGAAGCAGCAGACAATCCCTTC
>ERZ779649.1070-NODE-1070-length-16916-cov-4.427970_pt1 | contig 16916 bp, 10 predicted proteins | sample MGYA00511882_ERZ779649 | MGnify/ENA primary metagenome ERZ779649 (study PRJEB29588, sample SAMEA2157793) | human gut metagenome | biome: human gut; feature: human-associated habitat; material: faeces | place: Denmark | collected 2008/2010 ... | reverse complement strand
CTGCTTATGAAAAAGGTGCTTGAAAAGCCGGGCAGACTGCGGAAAGTGCTGGTGGAAGGCGCACCGTATAAAACATTGTGGAAAAAATAAAGAAATAGCACTTGACGGTAAAGACCTCAAGTGCTATTTTTAGTTCATAGGTTAGTTACTTAACTAATTAACCATGTAACTGCGCAAGATAAAATAACATTCATGCGATTGATGTAAGCAGGAGCAAATTTTTATATCCGCCGGTGTGCGGTTAAGAAGCATAAGGAATGAGGAGCAGAATGAATGAGATTTTAACACAGGAAAAGTCAATATATATCCAGATTAGTGAAATGATTGAAAACGACATTTTACGGGATATACTCTGCGAAGAAGAACGGGTGCCAAGTACGAATGAACTGGCGAAGCTGTATGCCATTAATCCGGCAACTGCCGCAAAAGGAATCAACATTCTGGTTGAAGCAGGGATTGTATACAAGAAAAGAGGAATTGGTATGTTTGTGGCGAAGGGAGCAAAGGAAGTGATTCAAAAAAAACGAAAAGATGCATTTTATCAGGACTATATTGCGTCCATGCTTGCTGAGGCGCAGAGCCTTGGCATCACGAAACAGGAACTGGTGCAGATGATTATGGAGGGAAAGTAAATGGAGAATCTGATTTGTAAAAATGCAGGAAAAAGCTATAAAGAAAAGACAGTTTTAAAAAATGTGAATCTGGAGCTTGAACCGGGTAAGATATACGGACTGATAGGAAGAAATGGTGCGGGAAAGACGACACTGTTCCGTCTGATTATGGGATTGGAGACAGTAGATAAAGGAGAATTTGAAGTAGGAGAGACTGTAAAGGTGGCGTATGTAGACCAGCAACACAGAGACATTGATCCGAATAAGAGTGTTTACCAGGTAATTTCCGGTGGTAATGAGCTGATCCGCATGGGAGGACGTGACATCAATGCACGTGCATACCTTTCTCGTTTCAATTTCTCTGGAGGCGATCAGGAAAAACTTTGCGGTGTACTGTCCGGTGGTGAAAGAAACCGTTTACACTTGGCGATGGCTTTGAAAGAAGAAGGCAATGTACTGTTGCTCGATGAGCCTACCAATGATATTGATGTAAACACACTGCGTGCTTTGGAAGAAGGTCTGGAAGATTTTGCCGGCTGTGCCGTAGTTATCTCGCATGACCGTTGGTTCCTCGACCGTATCTGTACACACATTCTGGCTTTTGAAGGAGACTCCAATGTATTCTACTTCGAAGGGTCTTATTCAGAATACGAAGAAAACAAAATGAAACGTTTGGGAAATGAAGAGCCGAAGCGTGTTCGTTATAGAAAGTTAATGACTGACTAGTGTAAAGTAATAGATTGAAGCATTTCTAATGCTTTCTGTTTCAAAATAAAAGGCTCTGCGAATATTGTGGAGCCTTTATCGTTTTATAACAGGGGAAAACGTTTATCTCTCTTAAAAAATTGTAGTATAATCGTAATGTAGTTCTAAATATTATTAATTATATTTGTGCACAGTTTTTAAAAGCAAACAATTTATATTAACTAATCAACTACATTTATGTTAAAGAGAATGCGATCTTTCTTAGTGCTAGTAATGTTATTTATTACCGTCACGATGAGCGCGCAGGTTACAACAGCCACGATGAGTGGTAAAGTGACCGCACAAGATGAACCAATCATTGGAGCAACAATCGTTGCGGTTCACGAACCATCAGGCACTCGTTATGGTACAGTGACTAACGTCAGTGGTCAATTTAATCTGCAGGGTATGCGTACCGGCGGCCCTTACAAAGTAGAAATTTCTTATGTTGGTTATCAAACAGCAATTTACAAGGGAATTAACCTTTCATTGGGAGAGAATTATGTTTTAAATGTTTCTTTAAAAGAAAGCTCTGAATTGTTAGATGAAATCGTAGTGACGGCTTCAAAAAACAGCAATATGAAGAGTGACCGTGCAGGCGCTATTACTAATATTGGAGAAGAGCAGATGGCTATGATCCCTACTGTTGGACGTAGTATGAATGATATTATGCGTTTAACTCCGCAAGGAGCTAATACAGGTAATGGTTTTGCCGTAGGTGGTGGTAATTACCGTCAGTCTTCTGTAACTGTCGACGGTGCTGCTTTCAGTAATTCATTTGGTATCGGTTCTAACTTGCCGGGCGGAGGTTCACCTATTTCTTTGGATGCATTGGAGCAAATAGCAGTATCTGTAACTCCGTTTGATGTTCGCCAAAGTGGATTCATTGGTGGGGCAATTAATGCTGTAACTAAAAGTGGTACAAATGATTTTTATGCAACGGCTTATACTTATTTAAATAATGAGAATTTGAATGGTGATAAGGTAGGTGATTTAGAGTTAATACGTGAGAAATCTCAAAAATACCTCTATGGTGCTAGTTTTGGAGGTGCAATCATAAAAAATAAGTTGTTCTTCTTTGTAAACGGTGAGTATGAAGATAATGTAACAGCTGGTCCTAAGAGCAGAGCTCGTTTAAGCGACAGTGATGATTGGGGATCTAATACAGCCAATGTGAATCGTCCTACAGTGGGAAAGATGGATGAGATTCGCAACTATTTTATAGACAAGTATGACTATGATCCGGGACGTTATCAGGGGTATTCTATCAAAACTCCGGCCTATAAAATTATGGCACGTTTGGACTGGAATATTAATGATAATAATAAATTGAATTTCCGTTTTACACGTGCTCATTCAAAAGACAATAGCGGTCCAACTTCTTCTGTATCTCCTTTCTATGCAACGGATATTTATGATGGTGGAGCAGCTGCTTCCAAAGGTTCTGGTAATGTAAATCATAATGCTGCTATGTATTTTGAAAATTCTCGTTATTTCAAAGAATACAATTTTACATCATATGCTTCAGAGTGGAACTCTAAATGGTTGGATGGTAGTTTGAATAATGTAACACGTGTTACTTATTCTTTCCAGGATGAGCCAAGAAGTTATGAGGGAGCGGCTGATTTTCCAACAATTGATATTTTGGAAGATGGTGCGGTATATGCACGTATCGGTCCTGATGTCTTTTCTCCGGGGAACTTAGCCCAAGCCAGAACATTTGTTCTTACAGATGAGTTGTCTTATACAGCAGGTATCCATAATTTATTGGCAGGTTTCCAGTTTGAATATAATAAAGCTACTAATGGTTTCCAGCAAGCAGGTAATGGATACTATGTGTATAATTCATGGGACAGCTTCGTAAATAATGAATATCCTAAGGCTTTTGCTATCACACACTCTAATGCAGCAGACTATAGCCAATTTAAGGCTGAAATGAAAACATTGCAATATTCATTGTATTTGCAAGATCAGATGAATATAAGTGAGAACTTTAAGTTGACTGCTGGTATTCGTTTTGAGATGCCTAAGTATCCTTCTTTGAAGAATAACTATAATGAAGATTTTGCAAGATCTGATTTTGGCGGAGTAAGCTATTCTACTGATCAAGTACCTTCTGCTAAGATTTCTGTGTCTCCACGTGTAGGATTCAACTGGGACATTACTGGTGAACGTAAATATGTTCTTCGTGGAGGTACTGGGCTTTATGTAGGTCGTTTACCATTTGTATGGTTAGTATCTGCAGTTGGTAATTCTAATGTTGGTCAGAATCAATATTATTATACTAAGGTAGCTGATGCAGCTTTGAAACCTCATTTTCAACCATCTGTATCAGGAGTTCTGAATGAGTTGTATCCGAATGGCAGAACTGTTGATATTAAATCTCCAAAGGATCCTACGATTATTGATAAGGATTTGAAGATGCCGTCTACATGGAAAACTTCATTAGCTTTTGATGCTAAACTTCCGGGAGATATTGACTTCTCGATAGAAGGTATCTTTAATAAAGATATCAATCCTGCCGTTATTTCTAATAAAGCTATTAAACCTTCAGAAACTACAATCACTTTTAATCCAAATGATACACGTGATTCATATGGCAAATACTCTGACGCTTCATGGACGAATAATAGGAATAATCAGAATGTATTCTATATAGAAAATGGTGGTCATAAAGCCTATTATTATTCTATTACAGCTCAATTGGCGAAATCTTTTGATTTTGGTTTGTATTTGTCTGCTGCATATACACATTCGAAGGCTAAGGCATATAGTGATGGCATTGGCGATCAGGTAACTTCTGCATATAGGACAAACACTTATTCTGTGGGTGGTATTAATGAACATGAAACAGGTTATGGTACTTATGTTTCTCCTCATCGTGTTGTGGCTTCAGCTGGTTATCGTTTAGAGTATGCTAAGAGATTTGCTTCTTCATTATCATTCATTTATGAGGGAATGAATATGGGATATGCTGGTGGCTATGGTTATGCTCGTTATTCTTATACATTTGCCGGTAATATTGTAGGTGATGGTGGAGCCAACAACTTATTATATATTCCTGCTTCAAGAGAGGAGCTAAATAGTTGGACTTTTGCAGAAAAAACATATAATAGTGTAAATAGAACATATGATGATTATAAATTAGATGGTCAGATTTATACTGCAGATCAGCAGAAAGATGACTTTTGGGCATATATCAATCAGGATAGTTATTTGAAGAAGCACAAAGGTGAATATGTAGATCGTGGTGGAGTTGTTATGCCTTGGCATCATCAGTTGGATTTGAAATTTATGCAAGATTTCTATTTGAAAGTGGGTGGTAAGCGTCACACTCTTCAATTTGGTGTTGATATTAAGAATTTCTTGAATTTATTAAATTCAGATTGGGGGTTGTATAAGACTGTAAATAATACTAATCTTTTAGCTTACGATAATGGTAATAATGGGTCTAACGGCATTGAAAGTAAAGGTTATACATTCCAGAAGAGTAGCGGGAAAAGATTGACTGAAACGTATACAAAGTATAAAGATTTTAGATCTACTTACTCTGTTCAGTTTAGTCTTCGTTATATATTCCATTAATTCGATAAAATCTCAAAATAATGAAAGGTTGTCTCGTTTGTTCGGGACAGCCTTTTTTATTATCAGTAAGATTTTGATATAAACGGAATATCTTTAAGGATATGATTATTAGCTTATCATCCTCTTACTCTTTTATAACTTCACCCTCATCACCACCGGATTATGATCGCTATAAGTAAGATCCGGCGAGAAGTAATCCGTACTATTCAGTTCCGGTGAATGGAGAATATAGTCGATTCTTAACAGATGCTTGAAGAACTTGAAAGTATACATATACCCATGACCACTCGTCTGAAAACCATCCTGCAACTTATCACCTTTTACAGTGTGATAAACATACGAAGACGGCAGAGAGTTAAAGTCACCGCAGATGATAGTAGGATAGGGAGAGGCAGCTATCAGTTGCTTTAGAGTATTAGCTTGTACGGCACGTTTCCGGAAATTCTCATGTAATCCGTCAATCAATCCCAAAGCAGCACGTTCCACCCTTTGAGAATCATCCGTGCGGAGTCCCTTTTCCAGTTTGCGCTTGTTCTGGCTCACTTCCGTTGTTTGGAGATGATTGTTGAACAGGCGGATGATACGGCCATTAATCTCAATATCACACCAGAGACTGCAATTTTTCGAATCAGGATAGACGATAAGATTCTCCTCCTTGATGGGGTAACGGCTGAAAACAGCCAGCTGCAACAAATGTTTTCCCTCGGGAGAAATAGGGATATAATAATACGGCCAATCAGAAAGAACCGCAGCTATACTGTCTACACCAAACTCATCATTAATGCCAAACTCCTGAAAACAGAGAATATCTGCTTGCAGATTTCTCATGTAAGAGGCTATCTCTTTGCATGAATAACCGGTATGCTCATGATTAAAAGCGTCAACATTGTAAGTAGCAACAGTTAAAATACCAGGAGTATACGCATTCATTTTGACCATTGGAGCCGAAGCCGGGCTGAAAAAAGAAGATTGAATCACACAACTAATATAGCTCCAGTTACTGAATATAGCAATCAGAGGGATGAAAACCCAACACCGCCAACGGATCGTCCAGTAGATGACAGAAGCAAGATTAGCCAACAAAAGTATCGGTAACATCAAACCGATGAAAGGCATAAATTTGAAACTATCCGGTGCGGCATTACCTACGAAGGCGCCCGCAATGGTAACTCCTGCCAAAATACTGGTCAGCACGATGGATATGTAATAAAACAGTCTGTAAAAGGCTTTCATCTAATCTAAGTTATTGGGTGATTATATCACTATTAAAGCGTTTTCTATACAATATGTACTCTATAATATGTGCCCTTTTACGGAGGCGACAACCATTTATGAATCATAGCTTTCAGCTTATCATCCGCTATCGGTTTAGCTATAAAATCATTGCATCCTGCCTCTTTCGCCGCTTTCCGGTCCTGCTCATAGGCAAAGGCACTTTGAGCAATGATAGGAACAGTGGCAGACAGCTCCCGAATGATTTTCGTTGCCTCCAATCCATCCAAATTCGGCATTTTAATATCCATCAGGATAAGATCGGGTTTCACCTCATCGAACATCGTGACAACCTCCATTCCGTCATGCGCACGAATAATCCGGTGCTCCTTACCTAAGATAGCCTCCAATAAATCAAAGTTACTGTCCGTATCCTCGGCAACCAAAATACAAGCATGCCGTGTATTTACAGCACTGCTCATACCTCCGCTCGTCTCATCATCATTCTTTTTCTCCGAATCTACACTCACGGATTCTGCAACCGTATACGGCAAAGTAAATGTAAACGTCGTTCCCTTACCAAATTCGGAGCTGACGGAAATCTTGCCCCCGAGACGTTCAACGATAGACTTACAGATAGATAATCCCAACCCAGTGCCCTGTGCATGATTGTTCAGCTTGGCAAAACGTTCGAACACACGACCCACTTTCTCCGGCTCAATTCCTGTTCCGGTATCCGTTACGTGGAAAACAATCTGGTTATCCACCAGCTTATAACCATAACTGATACTTCCTTCTTTCGTAAACTTAACAGCATTCCCAATCAGATTCGAAATCACCTGGAACACTCGATTCTTGTCCGTCTCAATCATCAGACTCTCGTCCGAAGACTCATAGACAAGGCTTACTCCCTGCGGAGTACGGAATATATGAGCATCGTACACTTCCCGGCAGAGATTATGGAGACTAGCCGGACCGAAGGAAAACTCGATGGTTCCCGATTCAATCTTCGAGAGATCGAGAATCTCGTTGATAAGTTGCAAAAGACGCTCGTTGTTCGCGTTTACGATGTTGTAGTACGTCTTTCGTTCTTCCGCATCATCACTTTCGGCAATGAGATGCGAGAACCCCACAATAGCATTCAGCGGAGTACGTATCTCATGACTCATATTGGCAAGGAAAGCTGATTTCAAACTATCAGACATTTCCGCTTTTTCCTTCGAAGACAGTAGCTCCCGCTTCATCATTTCCAGTTCCGTGACATCCCATTCGATACTGACGATGATAGGCGAAGACAGTTCGTCCCCATCCACCCGGATTTTCCGCTTGTCAAGGATAATCAGGTTTCCGTTCCGGTCCTTTCCTTCCACCGTCCAGTGCATACCTTTTCCGCTGGTGGCCACTTGAATATCCTCCTGTCTCTTCTTCTCTGCCACGATAGGCGGGTAGAAATCGAAGTCATTCTTACCGACAGGATCGTTCTTGTAAAGATCGCGGTTATAAGCCTCCCGGTTTCGGTAAATGTACCGGAAATCATTATTGATCTCCTTCACAACAATCCCCGCGGGGAGATTATTGATCGTCGTATCCATGATTTGATTCAGCCGTTTGATTTGGGCTTCATACCGAATCCGTTCGGAAATATCATGGGCAAACGACCAGTAACTTTCTTCACCGGAATCATTGGTGACGTTGTACATCGTACCTTCGTAAGCCAATATATCTCTATTGATTTTCGACGGATGGTGAGCCACAAAGTTACTGCTGCCACCGTGTATGACATCTTTGCAACGTTCGTTCCAAGCCTCTTGCGTAGGCATATCTGCGGCAACATTGTAAATCTTTAATTGACTGATGTCTTCGTTTTCTGAAATACCATGATTGTACAGGAAACGACGGTTAGCGAAGATAATCGTGCCATCGGGTCTGGCGGCAAAGATACTTTCTTTGGCATTGTTGATGGCATGAGTCAGTGTGTTGATGTCATTTCTGCGATGCTGTATATCCGTGATGTTCTGAATATACCCTTCGATGTTGAAACTACCGTCGGGGCGCTCTTCACGCAAATAAGTCTGGATACGCATATAGAAGATTTCTCCGTTCAGGCGAACTCGATAACTGATGCTCTCCATGTTGAGCTCTTTCTCGTTCACGTGGCACCATTCAATAAAACTCTGACGATCTTCTTCTACAATCAGTTCCACATATTTCTCAATGGCAAGGTTCTGCACACTTTCCTCACACAAAACGCCTGTATAACCCAAATAATGGAAAATATTCTGATTTGTATTGTATGCCCATTGTCCTATCTGGGCAATCTTCTGGATAGCCCTTAGAGTAAGATTCGCCTGCTCCAACCGACGCTTTACGTTACTTCTCTGCGTGATGTCACGATATTGGCAAAGCACCATGCCGTCATACGGAAACATGAGGCATTTGAAGTAGAAAATTTCGTCTTTCAGCACCAACTTGAAGTTCTTGCTGATGCTTCGTTGCTCTTCGAGCACAGTCTGAAAGATGGGCATCACCCTCTCTTTTGTATATTCCGGTAAAAGCTCAAATATATTTTTTCCTAAAAGAATGTTTTCTTGCAGGAACCACAGATCACAATGAGGTTCAATGTCTACGCAGACGCCATGCCTGTCAACCAATAGCATTGTGTCTGCTGTCAGTTTCAGTATTCTTTGTGCGTTATTCGCATCATGTAATATTCTGTCCATGTCTGTTTTTTATTAGATGATAGAGACTTATGTCTTATAATTAAGGATAACAAAAGATAATAGCGTTTGTTCTTACTTTTCAGCACGCTTCGCCTTTTCCCAGGCTCCGTTTCCTTTTTTCTTCTTCAGATATCGGATGCCTTTCAGCACATTGACATTCATAAATAAAAAGTAGTAGGGGATAAAGAGCAACTTGTTTTTTATCTGTTTCGTAGACAGGTAATATCCCCAATATCCCAATCCGTAAAAAAGAACCTGCATGGCAAGCAGCACTCCGTAAAATATCGTGGAACCACCCAACAGCAGAATCGCAATATTCAGCGGGAAGAGCGCAAACAACAGGAACGGAGTAATAGACCATCGCAATACCCGGTGCGACGTATATTGAAAGCTAAGTATCCCGTAACGGAAAGGATTCAGCAACGGACGAAGCCGCCAGATAGACTGCAATCCTCCCGCAGCGATGCGCACTTTTCGTTTTTCTTCTTCGCGCATATCTGCCGAACCACTTTCGATGGCATAAGCATTCGTACAATAAGCGATGGTGTAACCTTTCATTGTGATCCGGAGTGAAAGAATAAAATCGTCGAGCAACGTATCCGGCTCCATCGCTTCGAACAGCTCGTTACGCACGGCAAACAGTTCGCCTGCTGCTCCTACGGCAGAGTAGAGCCGTGCATCAAGTGCTTTCAGGGTTGATTCGTATTTCCAGTAAATACCTTCACCACCGGCAGCCGCCCCGTCTTTTGTCTGCACGGCAATCCGTTTTTCACCAGCCACGCAGCCCACTTTCGGATCCTGGAAAGCAAGCACGATTTCCCGTATTGCCTCCCGGTTCACCATCGTGTTGGCATCCGTAAAAACAACGAGTGGAGTATCCACCAACGTCATTCCACGTGTCATTGCAGCCGTCTTACCTTGCCGGAGCGGTTGGAAATGTACGGTCGCTTTCCCCTGCCAACGCGTCTGCAATCGTTCGTTCGTACCGTCATCGCTTCCGTCCGTCACCCATACGATGTGCAGCTTGTCCGCAGGATAATCCAGCTCAAGACTGTTTTCCATCTTCTCGTCCACTACATCTTCTTCGTTGAATGCCGTAATGAAGAGGGTAACTTCCGGCAGGTCTGCGTCCGATGCCGGCAACGAACGCTTCACAGGCTTCACGAAAAGCTCTTTCAACTTGACAAGAATATAAAGCACAATTCCGTAGCCCAAATAGGTGTAGAACACAACGAACAGGGCAAGCCAGAAAATAATTTCAAGACAAAGGGTCATGGTTTCGTTCATAATTATATTTGTTTATTACTTCTTCTTTTTCTTTCTCTACGTTCCATCTTTTTTATTCGTTTATGCCCAAATAGCTTAACAGTTCGTTTTGCGTCCGGCCATTTATTCGATTCGTTTCTTCAACTCCGTCTTTTTATCCGAATCTTTCAGCATATTCACAAAGTAGTTGGCGTCCGCTTTGGCAGAAACATCTGTCGGATTCGCTTCATATCGTTTCACGAAATTCTCGGCGTGTTCCGCCAGGTATTTTCGGCAGTCGATATTTAGCATGAAGAAATCTTTATGGTCACCATAAGAGAGTCCTGTAACATCTTCATTTGATTTTATGCTTTCAATGTCCTCCATTTTAAGCCCGAAAATATTTACAGTCACGGAAGGGTAATAGAAAGGAGCGGAGTCCTCTCCATTCAGATTTAGTGTCAGTTTCCACGTGTGCGTATTTACCTGTTTGATTTCCGGTTTGCTGTGCAAACGATAGTAATAATATTCATAATATTCTTCCTGGTTGGTAAACCACATAGAGTCGTCACCATCTCGTCCGTATGTGTCGTTGAGCCATTCCAAGAAGTTCACCCAACCGGTATCTGTATTATGGGCACCTATAGAAATAGCTGCCCGCTCTTCTTTTGGATTTTCCATTTCCTTGAGAATAGCCGCCTTAATCATATCCGGATTTGTCAGCCCGCTACCTTCGGGTGGGTCATAGAAAGCTCTTTCGATCACTACTTGTTCAATATCTCCGTTTTCTTGAAATGGATAGAGTTTTGTAGCTCCGCTTTGTGCACACAGGGTTCTGATTTTATCATATCTCAAAGCCGCTTTGATATAATTTTTATCTCCATTAGGCTCTGCCAGCATTTTACAAGTTCGATTATTCAGTTTCTCACGTATCATGCTTTGAGCAACAGGAAATTGTGCCAGCAACTTATCTTCTGTTTTATCTTCGTCAGGTAGATTCAAGTCATGGAAAGCGATGCTTACTCCGTAATTCATCATTTCCTGCAAGTTGCCCCATACTAACATTGTCTTTTTATAAAAGCGGAAATAATCTCTTGTATATCCATTTTGTACCCATGTTTGTGTGTTCATTAAATCATCATCGGCAGCCACGGTAGTTCCGAAAGAGAAACGTACTTCCTGTCCGGTACCATTGGTGGTAGCTAATGTTTTTCCTAATGAATAATAATCAGGAGGCAAATCACCGTTTTGCAGATGAGCCAGATCGCAGTAGTAAATATAAGATAAAGGTTTGCCATGAATGGCAGCCCATGTATATGAAAAGGCTGAATGCATACAGTCGTCTTGTGTCATCAGAAACAGCCAATCTTTGTTATATTTCAATGTTGGTATTTCCGTATACAGATATCCTACCTGTCTGTCTGCTTTCAGGTGAATGGTTATTTCTATTTCTTTATCGGCTGTTTCATTACCGAACGGGTATATGAATTCCGTTTCGCAGATGACATCCCGCCTCTTTCCATTATCCTTGTTTTCATCCTCGTCTTTATCTCCTTGATATAGATTCAGTTTGCGGATACATCCCGACATAACTAAGCCAATAATTAAAAATAAAACGATACCGATATTGAGATTCTTGCACATAGGCTTTCCTTTCTTACTTCTTTTTTACTAGATTACTCTCCTCATCCTTATATTCCTTCTTTTGGGTGAACAGTCCTCCGATACCTTTTAATCTGCTGACGACACGCACCTTGAAACTATTGAACAAAGTTCCGTCGGCTCCCACCGTCCCATATCCGGTGACGGCACGCGCACGTCTTTTCCGTACAAATGCAATCTTTCCGAATTGCTTGAGCTGCAAAGCCAGATATCCGTCTTCACCGCGGATAATATCCGTGCGGATTCCCGTTTTCCTCGCACATTCCGTCCGGTAAGCAAATACCAGTCCGCGCACACTAAGCTCCGGACGCTTGAAAGACTGCAACCATAAATGCAAGTCGCGTGCAGCCTCATAGATTTTCAGCCCCATCCAAGAGTGATCCTTGTCGGGAATATAACTCCAAAGCGAGCTGACAGCCACTACACCCGGCTTTTCGAGCGCATCCACCATTGTTTCCACATACTTTGCCGGATACATCGTGTCAGAATCAATGTTGATATGATATTTTCCACGGGCATGGTTCAGTCCGCAAAGACGGGCAAAACCACAACTATGTTGCGTTTCCGTGAAATAAGGCACACCGCAAGCCTCGTAAATCTCCGCAGTGCGATCTTTCGATTCGTTGTCCACACCAATGATTTCTACAGGATATTTACATTTCATCTCGCTCAACGACCAGAGGCAGGCAAGCAGATGTTTTTCCTCATTGTATCCGATGAGTGATACAGTGACAAGCGGTTCGTTACTCTGCAATCCGGCCAGATTGCGGCGTACTTCCTCGATAACGGCTTGCGGAGCTTCCGCAAAAGGTTTCTCATAAACCTGTAAATACTTAGAATACCATTCCATAGATATTGAATGCTTTATTTGTTTTCATTAACCGGGATAATCAGGCTTTCAAATAGTTGTTTCCATTGTTCGGCAATATTTTCTATTCGGAAGCGCTGGACGTCCATACGCGCCTGCTGTCCCATTTTCTTACGTATATCTTCATTCTCTATTAAGTAAGAGATTTTCTCCGCCAGTTGTTCGATATTCCCGTCTTCTACCAGCAGACCGTCTTTTCCGTCGCTGATAATATCCCGCGGGCCGCAGGGACAGGTGAATGATACGGGCGGCACGCCACATGCCATTGCTTCTATAATAACCATTCCAAACCCTTCGAAACGTGATGAAAGGGCAAAAATTGAACTTTCACAGTACTTGTCGACAATATTGGAAACAGTAGGTTCCAATATACAACTGGCAGTGATTCCTAAAGAGTCAATTTGCTGTTGCAGTTGCTCACGCATACCGTCTCCGTAGATACGCAGTATCCAGTCGGGATGCTTTCTGGCAACGAGTTGCCAAGCCGGGATCAGGCGGTCGAATCCTTTCTGCGGAACATATCGCCCTACTGCTATTACCTGTTTATGGCTATTGTCAGATATTTGGTCGGGAAAAAAAGGAAGAGGGTTATGGATCACTTCAACATTATCCAGTTCCGTCCATTCCTGTGCATCCTCGTGGCTCAATACGATGAAACGTTTCAACTGGCGAAGTTGCCGGTATAACTGCTCTCTCCAATAATTGCTTACGATTGCCCGTAAGAATGCGGGCAGACGGCTGTTGCTGAAATCTCGGTAATTAGATTTGTTAAAGTGTATTTCACCCAACTTTGTGCTGCCGTCCGTCATCCGATTGATGAAATTGATGTCACGACGGAGCAGGGAGATAGTAATGTCCGGACGAATTTGGTGCAGACATTCGTTGAGTTTCTTTTTAAAACGTCCTTGTTTCGCAATATATTTAGGTAGTTTTTTATAGAATGACATTTCGTTCAATTCATCATAATCAATGTCAAGTTGATGAAGAGTGATGGACGGATGCAGTTCGTAGTACGGTTTCTTGCCCTTCCCGTCTGTGAGGATGATATGTATTTCATAACCAAACACTTCGGCGAAGTAATTTGCTTTCAGGGTCAATACTCGTTCCATGCCGCTAGGGTAGTAGAGGGCGGGGATGCAGTAGGCTATTTTCATGTTTATCAGAATATTGTTTGTTATTAATTGTGTTTTTGTTTATTTATCTTTGGTCTTTATGGCGTCGATCACTTTCTGCATTTGCGCCTTCCACGATAGCGGGCAGACCGATTCGCGTATCTCGGCAGGCGTCATTTTCAGCGTTTTCCGGAAGTCGATCAGTCCCTGAATATCCACCGGAGATTCGTCGGGTGCCACCTTCCATACATACGGCATGTGGTCGAAGTCGTCGTCGGTTTCCGAGTAAGTGAACGCGAAGCCACGTGCGGCATACTCGCGGTTTTTCAACGTTTTGATATACGTAATTCCGCTGCGGTGGCGTCCCAGGCTGCCAATGGCAAAATCAGCTTTTTCGAACATCGCATCCAGTTCGTCGCCATGCAAAGGACCATGCAGAAGAACATACGGTTCGAGATGGTTGTCACGGACAACAGGCAAGATCCCCGCCCGTTCCCGTTCGCCGGACAGCGGGCCTACAATATGGAAATATACTTTATATTCCGGATTGTTGCGGTAATAATCTGCCAATCCGCGCACAAGGCGGTCGAAGCCGTGCCAGTAGTGCACTTCCGCCACTCCGATCAAGTGCAACTCTTTCGAAGTGTCATTCTGCTGCTGCTTCATCGGAATCGCCTCAAAATCAATTCCGTTGGAGATGCGTATGGTGTTTCCGCCAAATATTTCTTCCGCATTGGAGAAAGTGACGATACCGTCCAGAGCCTTTGCGAGCTTGTGACGGAAACAGCGGTCGATGGCTAGATGAAATTTCATGGAACGGGTGACGTACTCCTGATCGTAAGGATAAGTAGGAATTTCCATCACCACTTTTGCGCCTGTACGTTTCAACGACTTCACCAGCCGGAGGGTGAACGGACTGGCATTGTGAAAAGAGCGCATATATACAAAGTCGATTCCTTCGTGGCGTGCATAGTCAAGAATAGGAGAGTAGTAGACACGTTTCCAAATCTTTGCGGCAAAGCCCGTGCCGAAATCAGCGATCACTTCGTCATCCACCATCCAACGCCGTTCGCCATAAGAGGTCACATCATAATGACACAAGCGAACATCCACTCCACAATCTTTGAGGGCTTTCACCTGATAACGTATCTTCTTACTAATTCCGTTGGCCTCATTGAAGCCGTGAAATATAAGGAAAAGAGCTTTCATTCTTATTTTCAGTATTCAATAATTGTTTATTCTGTTTTTTCTTTCTCAAACTGTTTTTTCTTCCTCAAACGATTTGGGCGATGATTTGTTTCCGGTATTCTTCTCCGGCATCCGCCACTTCGCTGCCAATGGCAGTTTCGTTGACATATTTTCGTTCCAGTTTCACTTTTTTATGGGCTCCCATCCGCCACCATTCATACTCTACGTCCACATGACCGACGTCGATGGCCTGATAGCCGGCTTTAAACAAATCGTAGGCCAACACTGTGGCTGCGGGGCCGAGGGCAATCAGAAACAAGGCTTCTTTTTCTACTTTGCAGGCCTCCTGCTTGATGTCTTCCAGGCGTTCGAATGCATCTCTGGGCGGACAAAGAATACGCCGGATGCTCCGGGCATTATCGAAAAGATCGTTGCCCACTCCGAGCCGGCTTTTCTCCCCTTCGATGAAGACGATGTCCCGGTTATCCCAAATGCCCTTCATGTCGTGAAACCATCGGGCGGAATCTTCTTTGCGGGCAAAATCCATATACGGACGGGTGACGAATGTATTATAATATTTTCGTCCCGCTACCAGCAAACGGTCCCACCAAGAACCGTACAGATAAAAATGAGTTCTCCAGAACCGGCGACTTTTGCGATTGTAGCGATACAAATCGCGGAATGCGTCGGAGATGCAGACAATATGTCCTTCTTCGTGACTTTGCAGCACTTCGGTCAGTCTTTTAGCCAATAACGGATCACCTTTCTGGAAACGGATTTCCTTGTCCGGACTGGTGAGCAACACTTCACCGTCGCCAAAACGGCTGACAGAGCAACGGTCGTCGATGATTTTACGTATCGTTTCGTCGATGGAAGCTACTTGCGGTATGATTTTTCTCTTTTTCCGCAAGACGATGTACCAGAAATTGTACCATTCCACAGTGCTACCATAACTTATTTTATAACGTAGCGTTATAAAAATGTCGCGTATATTCATAGCTATAGACTTTTTTTTCTTAACGACCGCACTTTACTGATCATGTCATACTCATGCGTCATCTGTATATAAATGCCAAAGATAATAAAACTAACGATACCTTTAGCAATAATTGTCACAAAAATGTTCATCCCTTCCAGCGCATACTGCATTGGAATGAGGACTAATGCTATCAAAATGCTAATCACCAACGGAGAAATAAGCTGACGGATGAACGGCCAGGCACTTTGCCGGAAGGTCACCCGGTACATCTGCCAATAACACTGTATGAAGTTGATGGTGAATGTCACCACAATGCAGCTGGCCACTGCTGTCAGGGTTCCGAAATGGAAGATGCCGAGCAAAATTCCCGCCACGTTGAACGCGGACGAAAACACTCCGCACACAAACAAACTTCGTGTATCGCCTGCCGCCTGAAAGATGGAGCCGGACGAAGAAAGTATAATCTGAATCCCTACGGAGAGCGACAGTATCCGGAACACGGGTACGGACGGCATCCATTGATCGCCGAAAATAATAAGCGTCACTTCCTCTGCCGTGAAGAAAAGCAGCACGCTAAGCGGCAGACCGATAAAGGCGAGGAAACGGACGATGCGTTCGTAGGAACTCAACAGTTTTCCCTTGTCATTCTGGAAATCGCTGAAAATAGGGTGCATCACCGGAGTGATTACCTGCGTGATATTCTGCAAGGGCAGCATCATCAAACGATACGACTTTTCGTAATATCCCAGATCGGACATACTCATATATTTACCAATCAGCAGTTTGTCCAGATTGCGGCTGAAATAGTTGATGACATTGAACAGGAATTGATAGGCGGAATAGGAAAATATTTTCCGGAGTACCCTCAATCCGAGTGTGAAACGCAACCGTTGCGGGTAACGCTGAAAGGAAATTACGAAGATCAGTACGCTGGATACGATTGGGTTGATAATCAATGCGTACAATCCTGCTCCGCAGAGGGCGGCGGTT